>Ga0181412_1000542_pt1 | contig 16107 bp, 9 predicted proteins | sample 35SPOviralmetaG_FD_130113 | JGI IMG/M metagenome (GOLD analysis project Ga0181412, IMG submission 130113) | Marine viral communities from the oligotrophic San Pedro Time Series (SPOT) site, San Pedro Channel, CA, USA - 35 SPOT_SRF_2012-08-15 | ecosystem: Environmental > Aquatic > Marine > Strait... | reverse complement strand
GTTTGATCACCAGTTGCGCCAGATTCAATGCCATCGAGTTTGGTGTGATCTGCGTCGGTAAAAGCGTTGGTGTTGGCTTGACCTTCATAGGCGGCTTTGATCTCTGCGCCCGTTTGGTCTGCAGTCGCTGCAGTCTCAATACCTGAGAGTTTAGTAAACTGTGCATCAGTAAAAGCATTAGCTTCTACTTCATACAATGCTTTAATTTCAGATCCAGTCTGGTCAGCAGTTGCAGCAGTTTCAATGCCATCTAGCTTTGTATGATCAGCATTTGTGAAGACATTACTGTTAGTAGCTGCATTTACAAGAGTACGTATCTCTGCGGCTGTTTGATCACGAGTAGCATTATCTTCAATTCCATCAAGCCTGATTTTATCAGCACCCGATAAAATACCCGCACGAGTTTGAGTGACAATAGGAAGAGCTGCATTACTACCTTTATTATTAGTAACAATACCAGGACTATCAGCAGGATCAAAAATATCAGGTTGATATCCAAGGTTAACAGCTTGATTCTCAATATCTTGGATACGTAAGTTATTGGCATCCTCAATTGCTAAAAGCAACTGTTCAAAGTTATCATTAAGATCAACAGCTCTAATAGTAGCTCCTGCATTAAATACAGCAGACAAAGAACTTAAATCAGTACACCTATAAATAAAGAGAGTACCTGCGGGTGGTGCAGGGTTAAAGATAACTTCTGATGGATTGCCAGGATTAATACTATAGGTTGTATTATCCATTTCAACGTTATTAATACGAGCCCTGATATCTTCAGAGTCATGATAGTTGAACGTTATAACAAAGTTTGTTTGTGTACCGTTAGCGGTAAATTGATCATAATTAAGATCAGGGTTACATCCAGAAGCCATAATTATTTAGGAATAGAGATAATAGATTGAAGATCATTTGCTTGTTGATTATTGCCAAGTTTACGTTGTTGGTTTACAGCGTACTGAAGACGTTGTTGTTCAGATAGTGCAAGGGCACGTTGATCTTCATTGATAAGAGCCTGGAATGCACTGGTCTTAGCTGCAGTAAAAATGCGTCTAATCTCCACACCATGCAAAGTATTTGACGTACCGTATTTTTTACCAGCATCCCTATCAGCTTCCATATCATATATAGATTGAACAATTTGAGGCTTCCTAAATAACTGCTCTAGTTGACTCTCAATATTTTGTTGACCAAGTAAGTATTGATATCGGGATTTAAGATCTGGATAGCCGTCTAGGTCTTCACCATTAGGACCATTATTAAATTGCTGTTGCAAATTAATCTGTGATCTAAAGAGAAGTTGTCTAGTTTGATTAGCAGCAAGATTAGATTGGAAGGGTGCAACAGCATTCCATAATCTAGTCATTGGATCCCAATCATTTAGTACAGTGCCATTAAGAATGTCGTACCTATATGCGGGTTGATCCGTTCCAGGTAAAAGATCAAACCAGAGGTTACGTCCATATACACCTGCAGCAAAACCATCTTCCAGCTCACGCATACCAGGGCTAAATAACTTGCCAAGTTCATTACGTAAACTAGATAGTGGTACTTGGTTATTGACAAGGTTGGCTGCGACAGAACCTGAACGCTGCCCTTTAGAACTCATAAGTTCTTGCAAGTTCATCAAACCAGCAAGGAATGTCTTGTTAACTACGTTAGCGGACAGGACATGCATAGCTTTGGAGAACTCATTATTAGTCCACTCTTCGCCCATAGCATTACTTGCATCGCCAACATCAGCAACAAAAGCAAGAAAAGAGTTAAAAGGTTCAAGTGAATCAAAACTGACATACTTACCACCAATTCTGATTGATCTTGGTTTCCATCCAGCTTGAAGCCAGGAGGTTCTGAGACTACGATCAGGAGGACCGTTACCAGTTAGATCTCCATTTAGGTACATCATTGATGCAGTACCTACAACAGCCGTACCAATGGCCTGACGTCCAACCATAACTGCTTTATGGTTAGCTAAGTCTTGGGGAGAACGTATTCCATACTTAAGCATATCTGGATCGTCCCAAGATTTAGTAAGAAGATCACGAGTTTCTTGTAAGAAAACGTTTAGACCAGGGGTATACTTAGTTGTTAGTTCTAAAGCATTAATACCAGTCTTCATAAATAGACCAACAAAAGGTTTGATAGCAGGAAAAGCATCTAATGCTTGTTCCATCTTTTTCATACCGCCTGTTAAGTCACCCTTCATAGCGGCTTCATCCCAAGAGAATTGAGCCATAGGATCAGCAAGCTTGCCATCAGCAGCCCATATTGCTTTCTCCATAGCTTCATCAGCATCAAAACCAAGCTGATCTAGCTGAGCATCGTCCACACTACCTTGTAGTTTTTCCATGCTCTTATACAACTTGCTGTGTTGTTTAGAACGTTCAAAACCACGTCCAACTAACTGACCAAAGAAAGAATCAGAAGCCGACATTACACGGGGACCATAGTTTAAGAAGGGGTTACGATTAAGACCACGCATGGTATTGGCAATACCGTACAAAGCCTTCTCACCCTGTGTTCCATTAGTGAGGAAGTAGTTGCTCATTTGCTCCCATTCAAGATCTTTCTTATTAACGATTGCACCCCTAAAAGGATCATCTTTACTAAGATAAGTTTTGAAGTCAGCAGATGCTTTTCTCATGGCGTCACCACGAGCTTCCCACATACCACCAAGGAATGCCCACGACTCACGCATTGTGCGAGTATCACCTGTAAGAGATGCACCAATAATTGCAGAGACAGGCCTCATAAATGTATTTAGAGCAGTGCCTACAGTGGCCCGTACAGGCGTCTTGGGGCCTGAAAGCATGGAGTTGATGCCCATAGTCATCATCTCTCCCACAATGGCGTTGCGCTCTTGCACAGTGCCGTTTGAGTAACCGTTTAACTTACGTTGGAAGAATGCTTCCATATCTTTCATAGTACCAAGATCACCATTGCTAGCACTATTAAAGTATTGCCAAGCTTCAAAAAGTTGACCTTGATCATTATCCTTACGGATGACTTCTCTTAATGTATCAATTACATTTGCCGCCTTATTTTCAGCTTCCTTATAAATTGATTCCATGTTAGAAATAGGAGCGTCATTAGGAGACTTGAACCGTCGTAGGTTATAAGACGATAAGGCTGAAGTTCTAGCTCTAATACGTGCAAGTGCTTTATAACGTTCAGTAATACCATCAATAATATTACCTGGAGCAGTAACATCAATTTGATCAGAAATACTTAATCCTGCTTTAGACAGGTCTCTGATTTGTTGAGACAACTGACCAAGCATTACATCGGTAGCAACTAGCTGACGATGACTCAGTACATCAACTCCATTAATGCTATCCATTACTTGACCATCCTTAAACTTTGGATGCAAAGAATGTAAGAACTCAAGCATACGTTGTGGTTCCATATCAGAGACATGAGAGTTACCACTAATATCTAGGTAGTTAGCAATGTCAGCAGTAGCATCAATAAAATCATCACGCATCTGTTTTCTAGATGTTGATCCATAGAGTTGCTTAAAGGATTCGTTATCGACTAAACCTTCTGCCATTTTGTTAATTTGATCAGTACTCATATCAGTACCATCAGCAACACGACGGATAGCAGCTTCAGTCATGACGCCACGGTTAGCACCACGCTTACTCACTAAGTCATTGCGGATAGTGATTTGATCACGGATAGCACCCATGACATCACCATCAACACTCAAAGGAGCGTTTTCATGAGCTTCAGCCCCATAGGTGTAATAGGGATTTTCTCGTGGTTGACCAAACTCAAGATCAGCTTCAAATTGATCTGCACCAATCTTGTCTACTTCTTTACCTTGGCGAATACCACGACGGCTGTAATCACGTTCTGATCCAAAATCAAGATCCATGTCTAAAGCTTGCTTTTCGATATAAGCTGCTTTTACTTCGTCATCTAATTCATTCCAAGCGGGTTGGATTTTGTCAAGGATGTCGTCCACAGAATCTGCAGAGTAACCAGAAAGTTCTAACTGATTACGAATCTCATCTGGAGTAGGAGTTTTCCAAGTTGAACGCCAATCATCAATAGATACATCACCAACAATATTGTTTTTCTTTAAAGCAGTAAAGTAATCTTTTTCGTACTTTTTCTGCGCTGCTCCTGCAATGATTTCTCCACGACCAGTGTATTCCGTTTCCAGATTTAGTTTTACATCGGTCATAGGTGTTGGATAAGCTTTATCGATTGGTTCTAGCTTTTCACGCTTTCTACCTTTATCGGCTTGTTTCTTTAAAGAGCTTTCTTGGTCTGCTGCTTTACCTGACATTTTTCTAATACCAGCACCAACCCCTTCCAGAGCAAGGTCAAGTAGACCTCCAAGGGCCATACCTTCTAAGACGTTATAACCAACTCGCTGAGCAGGCGACATATAGTCTTTAGTAGCAAGAGGTTCTAATACATCAAAAAAAGAATGATCAGTATCAGTAAGAATCTTTGCAAGGTTAGAGTCAGTTGAATCAGCATCCCAAGCATCAACAGCAGCACCTTTAAGTGCACCCTTACCAAGAGTCTTACTGAGTGCAAGAGCACGCTGAGCTTTAGGTGCAAGGTTAGTAGCCTTACCTACTTGAGATAAAGCACTTAAACCTCTTACGCCTTTGAGAGCAGCCCCAATCTTACCGACACCAATAAAACCAATACCAATATCAGTAGCGCCTCTAATAAATTTACCCCAGCCTGTACGAACAATAGGCTGATCATTAAACTTTAATGATGAAGCAAATTCATATGGGTCTTGACCTTTTGTTCGTTGCTTGTGAAACTCAGGATCAAAGTACTTGCCCAGATCAATCGTGTTGTTCCAAGCATCCTGTGCACCTGCAGTTAGTGCATTACCTAAGTCTTGAAAATTTTCAGTAACACCGAAATCTTTAGTATCTTTGATTTCGTGTTGTGGCTTCATACTACCATCTTCATTGGTAGTTTCCTTGTATTGCTTTTCTTGATTAGCGATATCTTGAGCCTGAGCCTCATTCCAATTATCTAATTTTAATTGGCGGGCATTATGCTGCTCCTTTCTTTCTTTGCGGCGTTCCAAATATTCTTGATGAGCACCGTCGTTAATCTCTTGATCAGAGTACATAGTTATTTGTTGTAGTGTAATTTAAGAGCACTTTCTTTATAATCAAGCCCTGAAAAATTATCATTGACTCTAGGGTCTTGATCTAATAAATCAATTTGACGTCTCATTTCAGCACGAGATACATTTTGTAGACCATGCCAACGTTGACCTAACCCATAAATGACGTCTTCGCCAATCGAACGGAAGGTTCCAATGGAGGTATGTACATAACCAATTGCAAGACGGTCTTGTGTTGCTTCGTCAAATAGTGAATTAGGATCAATATTCTGATCCCTAACTTGCTCTATTAAAGTAGCAGGGACAAATTGATAACGACCTGCAGCCATGAGCAAACCAGATCGCTGCCTGTCAATGATTTCCTGAATAGTGAAAGAAGTTAAAGGACGACCAAAGTTACGTTCACCCGTACTCGTACCTTCAGGGTACCGCCCATAACCGCCAGTGTTTAATGCATCATATCCACCATGAACAGTGTCATTACTAGATTCCTGAGAAGCTATTAGGTTTAACATCGGCCTATATCTATCACTAGGGTCTCTAGTAGAATGAGAGATTGAAAGAGCACGAAATTTCTTACCAGTAGATGGCATTGAATTTATAATTCTTCGTACATCTGGAGGAAGTACGGTAGGGGATATGTAATAACGATTGGAAGTAAAATCAATTAGAGGAAGGTCATATTCGTCTAGCTGTTGATTGATTATTTCCTCAGCAGACTTATTGGATTGCTTAGCAAGTTGATTGATATACCATGGGATATTACGATGTTTCCTGAAAGTCATTGAATTTAGTTTATAAATCCAAGACGCCTTATTCTCAATCTCACCAAAAGCTTTTTCAGACAAAAGTGTATCTGGATTAGCTTCTAGTTTTTCTTCTATAGCAGTAAGTGCTTTTGAATCAACTGAGCTAGAAGTTGCAATACTTACTTCTGCAAACCCACCAGTTAAACCGACAGCAGGTTTGTTATTTATTTCAATAAGTCTGAACATTCCTTTGTTTGAACTGGCAGCTAATGTCAGCTCTTTATTAATATGTTCTTGTGCAGCTCTAAGAGAATCAGTAGGACTCATTGATTCAGAAGATTGCTGGAAAACTTTAGAGAATTCCTTCATAGCCATATTTGCCATCATATCAATCTGTAACCCATGATCTACAGTTCCACTATCTTTCATAAGAGACTTTAAATCTGAAACGATAGTTTTTTTGATTTTATTGTGATCATATACAGAAGCAGCACTATTTGCTTTTTTAAGTTGTACTCTCATTTCTGCAGAAGCATTTCTACCAACAAAATCGATTTGCTCATTAGAAAGAGAAACGCCGGACTCCTGTGCTTGATAAACATATTGCTTAAGAAGTTTATCATTCAGACCTTCTGTTTGTATTCCATACCTCAACATATCTTGTGGCAACCCTTTGTTTCCAAGAGAAGAATTCTTACGTAACTCAATATCAGTTTGAAGTATTTGCTGTAAACTCATGGTAGGAATTAAAGGCCTTAATTCATCCATAGCTTGATTATACTTAAGCGTCTTAGTATTCTCCTTTTTCTCATAAGAAATTTTTCCCTGCTCATCAATTTTAAGAAGCAGTTCGTTCATACGAGTGCCTATTGCGCTAATAGTTTTACTCTCAAGATATAATTGTTTATGATTCTGTTTGGGATCCTGACCTGAAGGAGCTACAAGAAACCAATTAAATGCATCTACTCCTTGTTTAAAAGTACCAGGGTTTTCAAGCATTGTAGAAATAGTATCAAAAAACCGATTAAAGTTGCCAGGATTATCCAAACCTTGACTTCTTATATGTCTCATGGTGTCTTCAGGTCCCGTGAGATTATTAACTTCGGTTAGGCGTGCATTAGTTTCTTGCTCTCTGAGAATATCATTTCTTGCAGTAATGTAGTCAAGATTTTCCTTTCTAACAGCTTCATCAATTTTTGGATAAAAATATTCAGAGGCGAATGCAGGATCTAAATTACCATAAGGTTTGGAATACTCAGCAATAAGTTGATCTTGGATGATACCATAAAATTTACCGTCTTGATATTCTTTAGCCTCATTAAGACTAATCTGTACACCATCATCAATCTCAAACTTTTTATCTCGATTTTTGTCAAGATAATTTGCAAAGTTCTTACCGCCAGACTTAGCCCATTCTTGCTGAGCACCATAAAGTCTCCAACCATCTAATTTACGGATGGCAGCGATCTCATCAGGAGAAGCGTTTCTAGATTTAAGGAGTTCAACAATCTGATTGTTAGCAGCTCCTTCAGCCTGAAGATCAGCCTCGGACATACGAAGCTGATTATAATCTTCCTTACTGACGCGATACTTAGCAACAAGAGATCGACCAAAATCCTCTTGTTCATCCTTATAATTTTGCTTTAAATCATCAGCAAGTTTTAAAGCAGACTGAGAAAATTCCCCGAGCCTAGAGATGTTCTGTATGTCTTGTGCTGTTTTAACCCGGTCTTTTTCTGTGAGAGCAGCGTAGTTTTCTTTTAGTTGATCACGATAGGCGCGTTGGTACGCGTCCATCTGATTCATGTTTTGTTTAACCTCGTACTCTTCTCTTCTATTTTTATTTTCAATAGCAGAGTTATATCTATCCTGCTGTTGGATATCAAGTGTGTATGCACGTTCCTGAGCCTTGCGCTTACGCTCGGCAGCTTCCATCATTCGACGTGCTGTATCTGGAATTTTGACAGGATCAAAACCTTGGCTTTGTGCCTGTCCTCTATAAGTAGCCATATTTAATTAGAAAAATGGAACAACTGATGCTGCAATATTAATTCCATCGGAAATATTATTCCAAACGGATGTCTTACCTAGAGCACCTTTAATAGGCTTAGGCGGCTTAAGGGGTTCGGATGGTTTGATGAAGTTGGTGTTAGGAATCTCCCGTGGGACAGGGAGCGGTGTTGGAAGTTGTGGGGGCAAACTAAGATTACCCTTGGCCTGCAAGTTGGCGGAATACTTATCAAGCTTGAGTTGATTTTTAGACTGTGTAAATGCTTTATTAGCACTAGCCTCATTAGCCTCAAATACAGCTTTATTGTTCTTCCATTCTTGCTTATTGAATCCCATCCTATTAGTGATGTTTTCCTTAGCAAGCCTTACTTGTTCTTTAGTAGCTTGCAAAGCATTAACCAAGCCCTTCTTATTATTTTTATTTAGAAGATCTTGTTGTTGCTTCTCAAAACTATTAATATTTTGATTTTTGTTATTAATTTTTTCATTTTTCTTATTGATAAATTTTTCAGTTTTTAAACTTTGCTTGGCAAGTTTATTGTCCTGTTTAAATTGCTTCCTATCAGTCTTAAGACTTTCTTTTTGAGAAGCCTCCTGCTTTAATTTAGAAGTAAGCTTGTTTTTCTGAGTGGTGGTAGTAAGATTATTCTTTTTCTGAGTAAGCTTTTCAATCTTTTTATCAGACTTAACCTGAGATATTTGCTTATCAAGAATATCCTGTTCGTTGCTAAGCTTGACTTTATTATTAGAAGCAATAGTTTTCTGATTTCGCAGCTTGTCAATATTATTGTCGAAAATAGAATTTTGATTTGAAAGTTTAGTGAAATCAGCAGATAATTGTGCCGACCGAGATGCAGACTCTTCATAAGCAATGGACCTCTCTTTCTTAAGAATATCCTTGTCGTTTTCGCGTTGTTTCTTTTCATAAAAAATAGCTGACTTGCGAAGAGTGGATTCAATCACTTGTTTCTCACGATCTCTTTTAGCAATCAGTGCATTCTTTTCATTTTCAGTAAGAGACTCGTCAGCAATAGCTTCCTGATAAGTCTTTTCTAAAAGAGCTTTTTGACGCTCACCAGTTTTAATTGTTGACTGCTGTTCTTTGATAGCAGTATCGTATGCCAACAAATCTTTTTTAAGATCTTTATCAATGACTTGTTTAGAACGTTGACGCACTAATTTACCCCGTTCGTTAAGAGCTTGGTTTTGCTCATAAGATGTTTTACTTGAGAGCTGCTGTTCAGAAGATGACTTATCTTGTGAAGCAAATACAAGGCTATTAACAAGCTGTGCTTGCTGTCGTCCATACTGAGCTAAAGCAGATTGAGCTTGTGAATCGACACTTTGTCCTCTACGACCAAGTGCAGCGACTGAACCCTTGGCACGCATTTGTTCAGCGTAATTTTCCATACGCTGTGCAATATTCTGATTGACCTGCTGAGAGTATTTTCTATTTAAATCTCCTCCAAGAAAACCAGCTTGCTCTAATGCTTGTGCACTTTTGTCTGCAATGGCTTGATCTTCTGCAGTGATAAGACCTGCATCTTCAAGATCTTGTGCATCTGCAGCATCAGAAGTAGAAGTATTTTTGTCAATTTGAGCCTGGTTAATATTTTGCTCAGCCTCAAAGATTGTCAGATCAGCCGCTTCTTGCTCACTAATTAAATTCTTTTTAGCACGTATTTTATTTGCTTCAGAAGTAAGAATATCCTGCCTAGCTTGTGCAATACTAGAATCTCTAGCGTCAGTGGAGGAAATAGAATTAGATTTTGCATTTAAGGAGTTAATAGCCTGCTGTACAGAATTAACACGCTCATCAGTAATCTCACTACGCTTTGCATTAATTGCAGTAATTGCTGACCGTTGCCGAGCATTAGCACCTTTATCAGCAGTAATATTATTTTGCTGAAGACCAACATTAGAAATATCGGAATCAAGACTATCCTGTTCAATACCAAGATTAACATAATCGCGACCGAGATTGTCCTTTCTCTCCTTAATAATATCAATATCGTCCGACAATTTATTTAAACGCTCTGTAGAAATCTTTTCATCTTTTTTATTGAGTTTCCCCAGCAAACTACGCTCTTGACGCATTTGATAGGAATTCTCCTTAGAGATATCAATCTGATTACCAAATTGGTCGAGTTTATTTTGCCGGGTTTTGCCGAGCTGAGTGATCCTCTTATCTAAAAGACCATCCTTAGCATCGGATATTTTAGATTGTTGATTGTATATTTCAGTTTGTTGATTGTATATTTTATTTTGAGCTTTCTGCCTAATATTAATATCTCTCTTTTTATTAGCTGTGTCATTTTTAGCAGTATTGTAAGCAAGGTTCTGATTAGATTTTTCAAACTGAAGGGAGGATTTATCTTTCCGAAAATTAAGCTTATCAGTTTTCTTGTCAAATAAATTAGAAATTAAAGACTCATCACGCTTGCGCTCTTCAGCTTCTAAAGAAACATTAAAGGCTTGTTTATTAAAATTTTTTTGTTTTTTAAAATCTTTAATGCTTTGATTATAAGCATTCACTCTATCAGTGTACTGATCATTCTGTAACTGGTTTTGATAGTTATAGTTTTGAGCAGCAGTCTTATTCCTATATTGTACATTCTGCTTATCATTTTTGATCTTAAGATCTCTAAGCTGTACAGCTTGTTCATAATTGGTTTGACTTATATTCCAATTATAATCGCGCATCTCCTTATCATACTCATACTGTTTCTTAACAGTTTTGTTATTAGCCTCGATCTTTTTATTAGATCCTCCAATACTCATTGTGATTCCTCCTTCATTCGATCGTACCAACTATGATAGATACGAATGTGTGCAGATACTTTTTTCATTTGATTCCATCCTTGTGTAAGTAGTGCGACTAACGGTAATAACTCATTAAGATAATTACGCCAAGTCCTGGCATGTTGCTTGTCAATATTGTCACCATACTTTTCAGCATGATTTGCAGCCATCCAGGTATTCCAGATAGTTATATGCTGCGATACAAGAGTGTCATAATTATCCCTGAAAAACTTATTAGCATGAATCTTGACAAAGAGATACTCAGCTAGATTTAAAAAGTCTTCAGGCTGTACAGGCTTATCTTGATCGACAATATCATCAAGAATACGGGAAGCATGAGCTATAGCCCAAAGATACTCCGTAGCATCCTTATCACCGGCAGTGCACTCTTTGATAAGGAAGGCGGATTTATCTTGTATAACTTCTCGCTGTAATTCGGTTGTCATGATCGGTTATAGAATCTAGGTGAATAGACTCCTTCCCACTTCAATGAAAGTAAAGAAGAGGCGAAAGGAGAGTCAGATGTAATTTTAAAATCAAAGTCGTTATTTTTTTTGTGAATAGGTATGCTAAAAATACGCTCTTTTTCAATAGGAACAGAATCCGACTGATAGAAATTAGCTTGCGCTACCTCTCCTACATCATTATAATTTAAAGTATTGCGTGGTGCTACTCTAAAAGAAAGATTACCAGTAAGTCCCATAGCAATTTTATAACGACTGATAGTCAATGAAGCTGTATAATCAGGGCCAGCTTGAGTCATCATAAATGTTGTAGGAAGATTAACGATATAATTATAAGTAAAGCCAACGACTAATTGATTGGCTGTATATGTAGAGGTAATATCACCAGTTATGTACCAACCAATAGGATCTTTTAAAAGTTTCCAAAACAAACCCGGACTAGAAGTGCCACTTGTGGTAAGAGCAGTAAATTCAAATTCAGGATCTGGTGTAGTAGGTACTGTGTAATTAGAGAATGCTAGGTATGTCCTATCTGTAGTATCATTATAAGTAAGGCTAGAAGGATTATCCATTAGATCCAAACATGGATTGACAATAATGTCACCAGTAGGAGCCTTAACAGTAAAGCTATTATCAGTAGGGTTAATTGATCCAGATGTAATTTTTAGCTTACCAGCGTGCATAAACGAGACAAAAAAGACATCATTTATAATCTCAAAGGATTGCACATTACCAGGAAACTCCCATCGGAACCAAGATTTAATCTTGAGATCTTGCCCTTCAGAGTATGTACGAAAGTAATATACATACGGAGAATTAGGCCCAAATAAAGCAATAAAAGAATTATTATTATCAACTGTCATTCTATCAATACCAGCAGGTATCCAAGTAGTAACGATTTTACTTATGTCAGTTAATATAGGTGAATTGTTTTCGCCTTGTGGGTACATGCTAAACACTCGTGTATATCCTGGAACAGAGTTGCAGAACATAACCGAGCCATTCATTTCAACAATATTGATGTTTGATACAGAGTACTTTGAGACACTCCTGAGAGCCGCTGTGGAGGGTGTAAGTATCCCATTGGTACCAGCAGTCATAATGAACTGTTCATTAGAACTGAAGACGATTAAACCCTGTGTTGTGGGTATGGAATCGAATAGGTCTACAGTTGAGTTAGATGCAGCTTGAAGATCAATAGGATCACCATCTGTAGCAGTCAACGCCGAAGCACGGAAGAAATTATAGTTATCAAGTGGACGAGACATAATAATTTCATCTTCAGATAGGAACACAAGTCTTTCCTTATATCTAAAAATGTTGTTTATTTTTTTTGTAGTAAATGATGGGAAGGGATTAGTAGTATTGTCACCAGTTATTCTTTCATTCCAAGGTGTAACAGTTAACCTAAACGTTGTAGCATTAACATATTCCAAAAGGTATGGGAGTGTTGAGGGATCAAGCCCTGTAGAAATACCAGGCTTTACAGTTTCTTCCCACGCAACGCCAGACCACTTAACAAAATAGTCATCCTCAGCACCACTAATATTTAATACTTTATAAATGACACCAGTAGTGGGCATCGTACCTGGAACTAAAGTACCACTTGCATCGTATTGAGGATATGGTAGAGATCCTGCACTGTTAACTGTATTAGCAGGGAGGTGAGTGCCTGGAGTAACAGCAGTATTAGCTGCAACAGTAACCGTCTTGTTTAAAATAAGAACAGTTTTCTGTCTGGCAGTTGTTTCAAAGGTGCTCCTTGAACCATTTAAGTAAGGGATTGTACCAATGGCAGAGCCTCCGAAGTCAACAACATTGCACTGAGTACCATTTGAAAGATTGTAAACCTCTAATGTTTGGGAAGTATTTCTAATAATACCTACATAATTACCCGCATTTGCAATTCTAATAAGGAAAATATAACTAGCAGCATAGGCAGTTTCAGTACCAATCTCTGCAAGCTGAGCTGTACCAGGACGTTTCATTAATCCAAACTGAAAATCAGGGAAGACATTAATTGCGTCATCCACGTAGCCAGGGTTTTTTTCGATATCAGGTTCCTTGCTAACGCCTGCGAGAAAAGAAGCTATTTGTTGTGTTACTGCAGCCATTAGAACCTCTGCAATGAACGAGCGACTTCGTATGGTGTGTAATGGAAGTCTTGTGGATCGCCAGTAAGCATACTGAAATCACCTTGATTGTTGTCATACTCAAGGGCTTGTGTTCGTGTATATATTTCGATCTCTTTTAACATAGAATATTGCCCGCTATCACCTACAGCACGTAATGCCATCGTGGCACTAGCTCTTGCAATAATAAAATTTTGGATGGGTACAGGAAGTGTTTCCCAATTAAACATCCATAACACATCACAATGTGGATCGTAGTCCCAAGTATTACTATGCTTTTCACGGTCATACAAAAACATTACATCTGTAGTTGTAGAACGCATAACAGAATCATGACCTTTATTAACGCGTTCATCTGAAAGATCACACTGCAGCATATTGGTAGGAATAAGAATCCAATTGATATACGTGGGAGCGGACGATCGTGTCATTTGATAATGGAACTCTCTATTGAAAGTCCATCCTTCAGCTTGAACATTCCGGGAGGTGGACACCAGCGTGTTCCAAGCCATCGCAACGTCCGGGTTGGATGTATCTAATGTGGTAACAGGAGCCTGCCCGATTGATTGAAGCAGCTCATTAACAGCCGCCAATTGCTCAACCGTAGCGGTTGCTGGCGGATTTCTCCAGGAAGATGTCATTGATAATAGATCTCAATAAGCGAATAAAAAAAAGGGAGAGCCTAAGCCCTCCCATATATCAAGCTGCAGTAAGAGTAAGTACACTTCCAGCAATACCATCAACAGAGACAGTATCACTAGATGTATAACCCTCACCACCATCAACGATGGTTACTGTGCCATTAACAGCGCCGGAAGCATTCGTAGTAAAACGAACAATCAGACCGGCTGCATCATCATCAGCAACAGTAGCGTTAGTTGTCGTAGCAACGACAGCGGTAGATACAGGACCACCACTACCAGCGGTAGTGATAGCAACTGCAGTTACGTCATGATCCACGGCAGCGCGTGCACCATTTAACAAAGTAGAAACGCGGCCTTCGACAAGACCAGCGGAAGTAGGATGATCATATGCACCCTGACGACCTTCAGACAACGAGTAGACACCCGAGTCAGCAGTAGCAGTTGCAGGATCAAACGAGCGTTGCGTTTTAGCAACGGAGTAAGCCTTAATAGTTGCCATTTATTTTCCTCAAATAGCTGTGGACGAGTCAGAACCGACACCACCCCATGCAGCCGCAGTTGATAGAGAAGGGCTAGCAGCACCTGTCTCTTTACCAACAAAAGGATTCATAGTATTGCTATGAACCATTTGACCACCGAGGTATGCCCGCTTACCAGTGCCAATCACATTGTCGCAAGTAGCACGGCGAGTTGTACCTTCAAAGTAAGTTGACATGTATTACCTCTATTAAGCAGCAGCTTGCAGCTCAATGGCACAAGCAGGGTTCAATGTACCGACACCCATAGCGAGGCGTCCGACAATGATGTCACCTTGATACATGGTCTTAACATCTGCACCAGTAGTCTGGACAGAAGGACCAATACCTTCAACAACACCAGCGCAATCCTTCTGATAAATCAGACCAGCGTGGGTACGGAAGTCACCAGAGTAATCATTGTTTTCGCCATCAACACGAGCAACGGATCCAGAGTTGGAACCTTGCAACATGAATGGGAGGTTGTTAGAACGCTTGATAGAAATACCAGCGATCTCATATAGACCTTCGCCGGAGTTCAGGTTGCCCTGATTGTTTCCGAAATCCCGGTTGAGAATATTCGAATCGACTTGCGATACGAGTGCGTAGTATTGACGTGGTGACAGTACAGCAGTACGTCCATCACGGGGTACATTTTTTTCATCCAAAATACTGGCCGCTTCAAAGAATGAATCGACTAAGGATTGAGCATTGTACTGATTGTTAGCACCCAAACGGATGACAGAACCACCTGGCTCAGGGCCTGGTGCAGCAGTCACAGGATGTGCTTCCCGTGCAGCCTTTGCAATAGTACGGAAGACTTTCTTGTCATAAGCTTCAGCTAGAGCATGTCCAATCTTCTTGGAGATCTCTGAACGAAGTGAGTAGTGAGCAAGAGTCTCATCAAGGTCATAGATAAATGCTGAAGAAATCAGCAGGTCATCCATGATGATGGTCTTCTCTGCCACTGGGGGATCACCACCGCCAAGAATAGGAGTACCAGGAGTGTGGTAAGCCGCCTGCATACGACCGGTAAAGATGAACTGCATACTCTTACCATTACGGAGAGTACGGTTCTGGATAGTACCTTTAGCGATACAGTTGGACTCATAAGCTTTGAACATCTCCCCACTGAAGAGTTTCAGATAGAGAGCATATTTGCCAGTAGCAGCAGAGTCTTGATAACCCTGTGACAGAGCAAGTTGGGGGCTCGAATTAATCGAACCGAAAGGAGTAGGCCGTGTATTATTAACAGCCGATCCTACATTAGGAGCAGTCATTGTTTTAAAGAGGTTGTAGTTTTGCTAGTTCCTCTGACGTCAGAAGTATTAAATTGTATATCGTCTTTCGTGTTAACCTCACGAACCGGTTCGGCTAAGGGTATCCGCGTACGGGCCAAAGCCAAAAGACTGGGGAAGGAATCGAACCTCCCCTACACCATCAGCCAATCTGTTTATAAACTACACCACGATAACGAAGAGCATCAGCTTTATAGTTTGCTGATTTCTTTTTTTGATTAGCGATGTAGCGGGTAACGATGTTAGACATTAGTAGTACCTTATGCATAGCTCCCGTTCCATAGCTATGTATCATGCGACCAAAAGGTTGAACGTAAGGTAATTTATTTAGTGACAATCATTGCCCATCCATTATATGGATTAGGGATTGCCCATCTTGGAAGCCAATT
>Ga0181412_1000540_pt1 | contig 16187 bp, 10 predicted proteins | sample 35SPOviralmetaG_FD_130113 | JGI IMG/M metagenome (GOLD analysis project Ga0181412, IMG submission 130113) | Marine viral communities from the oligotrophic San Pedro Time Series (SPOT) site, San Pedro Channel, CA, USA - 35 SPOT_SRF_2012-08-15 | ecosystem: Environmental > Aquatic > Marine > Strait... | reverse complement strand
TGCACTAATTGATGATGCGTACACGTTAATGACAATTAATAAAGAAAAGAGTAAAGCTAAAACCGAAGGAGTTAAACAAGTAACAGATAAACTCACTCAAGCAGATCAAGTGCCAACAACACTTTCAAATGCTACGGGTGGGAATAAAACTGCTATTGATTTTGACTCTATTTCTCAAAGTGATTGGAATAAATTACCACCAGAAGTGCGGATGCAAGCTTTGCTCGATACACAATAATAAACTAGGAGTAGTAAAATGAGTTGGGATGCAGCTTTAAACGTTTCAAGATGGGCAAAACAACTTGCCTACGAAGTAGGTAAGGAGATTTATTTCTCAAAGTTCATTGGGGACACATTTGAATCCATGATCGTATCAAAGTCAATGCCTGAAGGCAAAGGTAAAGATATGACTTTTGGATTAGTTGGATACACAGGAACAGCAATAACTGGTGATAGTGCATTAGAGGCTAGTGAGCAATCTCTTTCTTCTCACGAAGTCGTAGTTACTACAGATCAAAGACGATTTGGTGTGATTAATACTGGTAATTTTGACGATAGTAAAGTTCTTTACAATTATCGTACAGAAGCACTTGCACAGTTAAAAAGACAGTATGCTGAAGATCACGATGCACAGATTTTTGATAAATTAACTATCACAAGTGGTGCAGGCGCATTCTTAAGAGCAGATGACACTGCTTCTGTATATGCTGCAACTGATCCAAAAGCTGCTTTAGCCGCTGCTGATTTAGCAACACCAGGTGATATATCTAAGTTAAAGAAAATGGCTATGCTTGGTACTACCAAAAGCTACAAGATGAAGCCGATTAGGGTAGAAGGAAAAGATTACTATGTACTTCTCCTTCATCCTGAAGCTGCTTATGATCTTGCACAAGATTCTACTTGGAGAAATGCACAGCAATATGCCAATATCCGCGGTGAAGATAATCCAATCTTTTCTGGAGCATTAGGTGTGTATGATGGAGTTATTGTCCATGAGCATGAAGGAATTACTACTGCCGCAGATGGTGGTTCAGGTTCTGTTGCTTATGCTCGTAACCTATTTTTAGGTGCAGGTGCTGCTTGTCACGCTAAAGTGGATGACATGACTTGGGTTGAAAAAACCTTTGATTATGGAAACAAACTTGGTATTGCAGCTGGTCAAATCTATGGTGTAGCTAGAAGCACATTTAATAGTAAGGACTATGCAGTTATGCAGTATATAACAGCAAGAACTGATCTCTAATCAGTAACTAACTAAGGGGCGGGTTTCGGCTCGCCCCGCTTTAGGACATTATGACTTTAACAGAAATAAGAACAGAAATTAGAAATATTACAGGGGTAGATGATACCTCTGTTGTTGCAGATTCAGTATTAACTGATTTAATTAATAAAGGTCAAAACCTATTAGCAGATGAAGCTAATCTTTTTTATGGATATGCTACTACGGACACATCCACTTTAAATGGAGTTGTACGATTAACTTATGCATTATTTAACGGAAATGGTGTTACCGATTTAGATTTATGGGAAGTATATGAAAATAGTGGCGCACCTGGAGGAGGTTCAGCAATTCCTAATTTAATTCGTATTTATAGAGCGGATTTAGATGACGAGAAAATGACTCGTATTGGTATGGATCAGATACATAACATTTCTAGCGATAATGCATCTTTAAATATGCCTAGCGCATATGGATACTATATTGATGATATTAATATTGGTATTTTCCCTAGACCTTCTTCGGGGAAAAAAATTAAATTATATTATTATCACTTGCCTACAGCATTGTCTAGTAGTAGTGATGTTCCTATGCTAGATGCGCGATACCATGAATGTTTAGTATACTATGGATCATGGAAGGTCGCAGAAAGATTAAGAGATATAAATTTAATTCCTTATTTTAAAAATGAATGGAATGAATGGAAGGAGAAAATAGTTTTAGATCGTCAGCGTAGAGCAGGTGAGCCAAAATTTAATATCAATTACAAGGACTTTTAATGCCTCGTTTGCAAATAAGAAATTTTTCAGGTGGGTTAGTAACTAATAAATCCTCTTTTGATATATCTGAAAGTCAGTATACTAAATTTACAAAAGTTCTTAATAAACAACCTGGAAGAATAGAAAGACCGAAAGGTGAACAAATTGTAAGTGCTTCAGGTTCAGGTACAGATGTACAAACAGAATTAATTGTATATAGAACGGAAAAAGATGCAAGTGATGCAGATACATCTACTACATGGTGGGTATATGGTAATGGTACAGTTCTCAAAAGACAAGATACTTCTACAGGGACAGGTGGATCATTTAGTAATATTACTACAAGTTGGTCTTCTTCTCCTATCTATGATTTTTTAGTGCATAATCAAGTATTGCGTATTTCAGATGGTAGTTTTTCTAATAAAACTAAATGGTTTGGACATATTAAAAGAAATGTATTAGGGAAAACAGATGAATCTTCTTATACAACTGGATATGCATTTAAGAAACCGCCTATGCAAGCAGTAATTAATGATTGGAAAATTACGGATACACAATTAACACCTCCTACTGTTGTTAGAACAAATGATGGATGGGATCAATCTAATGATATTAACGCTGCTAATGAAGTAGGGTTGTATATTACATTCCCTAGTGGAGTTTCTAATGTAGATGAAGTTTTAATTCCTGATTTAACGGATGTTACATTTAAAACACATGATCGCTATACTGTTACTTTTCTTTATGACTATGTTCAAGAATCTGCGTTAGCAAGAGATAGTAATGGAAACATTGGAATTGAATCAAGAAAAGCAGTACAAAACTCAGGAAAAACTTGTCCTGGTATACAAGTAGTATTGCATACAGGATCATCATTAGCAGATTTAAATCCAAGAATTACTGGAATTAACATTTATTGGAATCCTGAAGATGATGTAGATTGGTATCTTGTAGATACAATAGATATAGATAGTGGGTTTAAAGATAGCCCTTTATCAGAATATTCTAATCAAGATGCAGGGTCAAATAATCCTAATAATGGTAGATGGATACCTTGTCTAGAGCCATATGGTGGAACGAGTAATGACTATGCTGCAATTTCTTCTGAAAATAATTCAGATGCTGAAATTACATTAAGTTCTATGCCATCTAATTTTTCAGTAAATAAATTAGTATTTTTATATCCATCTAATAGTTTAAATACACAAGAGGAAATAAAACTTATTATAGAACATACTTGTTTGCGTATCGGTAATATTAAAACTATTATTGGTAGTGAAATTACTACAGGAGAGACTACTGCAATTCCTTGTGTTAATACAAGAAATCAAACAGGCACGGATGCATTTAGTATCAGTAGTGCAAGAGCGTATGTCGCAAGCACCTCCACCACAAAAGTAGCTACTTGGTGGATTCCTTATGATGGATTAAAATTAGCAACATATAATTCGTTAACAGGAAGAGCATCTAGTACCACTTTAAATGAAATTAAATGGAATACTTCCACTATACTAAATAACAAAGCATACTATGCTAACATTGATACTACAGATGAAAACGGGCAAACCGCTCGTGAAAGAAATCAAATTTATTATACTGATCCTTATAAGTTAGATGAGATTATGCCTACACGTTATTTTGATGTAGGGAGAAATGACGGAGATGAGATTGTTAAGATTATCGCATATCGAAACAAGATTTTTGTATTTAAAACAAGAAACACCTATGTGTTAAATGAAAAACATCAGATAGAAAGAGTTTTTACTGGAGTAGGTGCAGTACATAAAAATGCAGTTTGTGAAACTCCAGTAGGATTAGTTTGCGCAAATAAACAATCTATCCATGTAGTTAGCAATACTTCTGTACGCGAGTTAGCATTTAACATTAAAAAAGATTACCAAGCATTAACATTGGACAGACCCGCCTTAGGATACGATGGAATTGATAATGAATTAATCTTTGTACCTGATAATGATGCAACTACTATGTATATTATGAATATGGACAATGGAAGTTGGGTTTTACGAGCAATTAGTAGTTCTGTTAATAGAAGTAATTTTGTAATTAATAGCGATTTACGCGCTCAATACACACATGGTGACTAATGGCAATATCAATTAAAGTAAAGGAGATTAATACAGGCGCAGCAGATTCTAGTGAGGCTACTGTACAAACAAAGCGTTTTGACTTTAACTCACCTGATGTACAAAAACGATTTACAAAAATTACTGTTGTATATAAAGCTTCCTCTATAGTGAGATTTAGAATTTATTTAGATCAAGACCTAGAACAAGTTTTAGTTTCATCTCCTACTGTTACTTTAGATTTTCCTTCTCAAAATTCTATTCAATCAGCTTCTAAGACATTTTCAGCAGTAGGAAAAACAGGGGTGATTAAAATTACTTCTACTGCAAGTAACCTTGAAATAGACTCAATAGACATTGATTATGCCCTATTAGGAAGTAATCCATGATAGAAGAAATCAACGAAGATGTATTATTTACGGAACTTGATAAAAAACAAGATGTTATGTTAAATACAAAGCAAGGTTTTTTTACAGATGCAGAAGGAAGTCCAGGAGATATGGGTTTATGTCAACAAAATGGTAAAGTCTATATATCTATAAAATTAAATGATCATTGGTATTTTTCAGAATTAAAACAATCACAGAACTTATAGGGGTCTCACATGAGATATAAAATACAAAAAACAAAAAACTTTACAGGAGCTACAACTGGAGTTAAAATTATTGATACGCAGACAGGTCAAGTTGTTAAAAATTATAGCATCTCTTCTTATATAGGTGGAGGGGTCAGTAGAGAGCAAGCAGTAGGTATAATGAATCGTGAAGCAGAAGCGGAACTGAATACATTACAATCTAGCGCATTTACATCCGATATTACTGGAGAGTCTTATGGTTCTGAAGAAGATTTAAAAGCAGCAGAAAGAAGATTTGAGTTAGAAGAAGGTGTAGAGAAATTTGAAGAAAGAATTACCGAAGCTGGAAGGATTCGTGAAGACCTCGCAGAAAACATTCAAGCAAGACAACAAGGACAACTCTTAAGTCAACTACAACGCTCTATTTTGGGTACTGGTGGCGATATTTCTCAAGTGTCGGCACTAACTCCGCAAGTCCAAGAAGCAGGGCAAAGAAGCCTACAAGATTACATAGCGCAAAGTCAAGCAACAACACAACAACAATTAGCAGAATTTATACCTACAGAAATAGGGGCAGAGTATAATCTTGCTAATTTAGAAGATGCAATGAAAAGATTTACAATGGGTGAAGAAACTCGAAGAGCGCAGATACAAGCGGGATTAGACGAACAACCAGAATGGTGGGAGTCTATTATAGGTAGCGCAGGTAGTGCAGCTGGTACTGCAGCAGGTACAGCTTTAGCTACGAAAGCTCTTCCTTATTTAGCTTCTTTGTCAGATAGAAATTCAAAAGAAAATATATCTCAAGTAGGTATATTAGATAATGGATTACCTGTGTATCTTTTTAATTACAAAGGAGATAATACTCCTCAAATTGGTTTAATGGCGCAAGATGTGGAAAAGGTAAATAAAGATGCGGTAAAAGAAATAGATGGCATAAAACACGTTTACTATACAAAGGCGGTAAAATAATGGCATTTAAGTTTAAAGTAAAGAAAAGACCAAATCTAGCACAAGCGGTAGCAGGAGCATTTACACAAGGTGCGGTTCAAGGTGGTCAAGCTGCGTTACAGAAAATGATCAAAGATAGAGAGGAGTTAAAGCAACAATCTACGAAAGAGTTGAATACATTTAATAATTTAGCTGCTGGATTAGTTCAAACCCCAAAGAATAGACAGGCAATAATCAATGGAAGACTTGCTGTAATGAAAGGTTCTCCAGCTTTAGAAACATTTGAAGCAATAAGTATAAGTGACCTTGACTATGAAACAGCAAAAGAAAAAGAATCTCTTATTACTAAGGAATCTGAAGCTATTGCTAAAAAATCTGAAGCTCTTGTGCCTTTAGTAGATACAGCCGAAAGAGAAGCTATGGAATCTATTGGTATGCTACAACCTAAACCTACTGAAAAAGAAGTAGAAGTAAGAGAGAAAGAATCGGATATAAGGCTAGGTTTAACTTCAAAAGATGCTCAAAAAAATGCATATAATAAAGTAACAAAAGAAAGAGTGTTTGCAACAAATGTTGAAATAGCAAACAATCCTGATTTAGTACCAATAAGCGCAGCTCCTAAAGAAGTAACTAAAAAACAACCCACAGCTGCATCACTTCAAAAATCTATTAAAAACCTACAAGATCAACTAAATCCAATCAGAAGAAGTATTAGTGGTTTTCCTCCTTTATCTCAAGAAGAAAAATTACAAAAGCAAAAAGTGCTAGATAAATTAATAAAAAGAAGTACAGAAATGAGTTTAGGAAATGAAACTATGCCAACTACTATAAAAGAAAAGATAGAATTTTAATGCCACAAGAATCTCTTAAAAAATTATATGATGGAGTATCTACTAAATATGATATTGGTGATTTCAATACATTTTCTAGTAAGATGCAAAACCCTGATTCAAGAAAAAGATTTTATGATCAAGTATCACAAAATTTTGACATAGGTAACTATGATACATTTGAAGCAAAAGTATCAACTACTGCACCAGAAATAAATCCTAATGAAGTATTTGTATCTCCTAAATATACATTTTCTGCATTACCTGAAAAACCTAAAGCTACAGTGTTTCCTGGTGCATCTGTAAGACCTTTACCATTTTTTAATGAAAATCCTGAAGCTTTATTAGTGCAACCTGGTGGTAAAAAAATGCTTCAAGACTATGGATATATCATTACAGAACCCGAAAAGAAATTATCCGCAGAAGAAATTGCTTCAGCTCAAAATGAATTATTTTTTAAACGAGAAGTCGCTAAAGAAAAACAAAAAGGATTAAGTGAGGCTGATGCATATGATAAAGTAGTTACTAGTGTAGGCGGAACTCCACCTAATTTTGTGAATTTAGCAATGGAGCAATCTATTACTGGCTCTGTGTTTAGGATGGTAGGATTAAAGCAACAAGTTAATTTAGATAATTATCCATTTAGTAAGAAAGAAGAGCTAGCTTCTGGGGTAGTCGCAATGTTGATGCCTGCTGATGCAGCTTTATTTTCTTTTGGTGGAAAGGCTGCTAACTTAAAACAAGTTGGTAAATATGCAGATAAAGCAGCAAATATTATATCTACAAAAGGTAATATACCAATTAATGAAGCTAGAGTATTAGCTAAAACTGCATTAGAAAAAATTACAGGAGGAGCAGGAGGCTTTGCAGCTTTTGATGCAGGTAGAGATATTACTAGTCAATTAGAATATACAGGTAAAGTTGACCTTATAGAAGCAGTTATTGCAATAATGAAAGGAGCGATTTTAGGTGGATCAGTTGGGGCATTAGGAATGGCTGGGTCAATGAAAGGAAAAGCGGGTGAGTTTTTAGGTGAGGTTTTTGGTCTTGGTACTGTAGCTCCAGTATTAGAAGGTGAAGAAATTACAAAACAAGGTTTTATTGATGCAGCAGCTACTATAGTTGGATTAAAATTCTTAAATCAATATAAGAAATATCAAAGAGATACGATTATTGAGCCTATAGCTAATGTGATTGAAACACAAGTAAAAAGAACAGGTCAACCTATAGATGTAGTCGCAAACAAAATTGGAACAGAAATTAAAACATCTTTAGAACTAGCTTTAGAAGGTAGAAGTCCAGAAAAAACTAAACAATCTAGAGTAATTCAATATGAAACACGACCTGTTGTTAGAGATAGAAAGGTTACTGATATTAAGCTGCAAGAAGTTACTCAAGAACCATCCGATATTCTATCAATAAAACCAGAAAGAGTCCAATTAAATGAAGATGTAAATCGTTTATCTAAAAACATGGATGCATTAGAGAAATCTAGAACTGAACAAAAAGTTTTAGATGAATTGCAAATAGAAATAGATGCTAAAGTAGAGCGGTTAAATCAAATTGGAGTTGAGCAGATAGAAACGGAAAGTGTAAGTAGGGAAATTGATCCTAGAACTCCTACAGAATTAAAAGCAGAAATTTCAAATAGGCGTAAAGTATTTCAAGAAAAAATTAATGAAATTGAATCTCAGCTAGATACACGAGATAAGTCAGAGATTAAGGAATATAATGAATGGCTCAAGAAAAGAGATATTTTAAATCGAGAAATTGAGTATGATCCATATCAAGATGTTCCATTAAGTCCGCCAGAACTAGGAAAAGAACGAGTTGCTTTTATTGATGCTGAACTATCTAAAATAGATTTTGACTATAAGAAGTTAAGGAGCGTTGTAGAACAAGCAGAATTAGAATCTTATTTAGAAGGTAAGGATGTATTTAATAGACAATTTACTCCTGATCCTATGTTAGAAGTTCCTTTACATCCTGCTGATGTAGGAAGAAGAGCGGTTCAGGCTATTGAAAAACAATTAAAGCCAGTAGAATTATTAGAAGGTCAGAAAAAAGAAGTCGGTCTTGGATTACAAAAACAATATAGCGATTTAGATGTTACGTTAAGGTCTAATCAAGAGCAATTAAAAAAAGGAAACCTTACCGATACTCAACGAGAAAGACTAGAAACATCATCGCAAAAAATTAAAGAACTACAAAGAGATACAAAAGAAAGGGCAGAATCAAATGGGATAGAGATGCAAATTTTTCTTGGAATCCCTAGTAAGAAGATGTTAAAAAATCTCTTTGGTTCTGAAAAAAGAAAACCTACAAAATATACAGATGCAGAGTTAGACAGATTATATAATAATGCAATGGATCGTTTAGAAAAATCAGAAGTGAAAGACAATATACAAGTGAACCAAGTATCTACTTTACCAATATCTAAAACTCAAGGTACGTTTTCTAAATTTTTTAATTGGTTTACTTCTGATGTTATTGAACGTGCGGGGAATGTAGGTACACCTACTTCTAAAGAAGCATCACAGCTCGGAAGAAGAGTGGTAGATATACAAAAACAAGTACATGGTCAATTAAGCAATGTCTTAGATATTGCCTTAAAAGCAAGCGGTAGTGGTAAAGCTGCTAAAGATTTAGCCAGGTTTGTAGAAGTTGAAGTGAATGGTAAAAAAATCTTAATGAATCGTATGCACGCAGCAATAGAAGGTTTAATATCAGTAAACGGAAAAGAACTCCTTTTAGTAGAAGCTCAAAGAGACTTAATTGAAAAAAGAGGTAGGATATTTGAGCAAAATGAAATTATGCAAGAGGGTAAAGATGGAGTTGTTAAGCCATTTAAAGTGATTGGAAGAAATATTGCTCCAAGAATTATGTCTTCAGAGTTTTATAGAATTTTAGATAAGGGAATAGGTTCACAAGAATTTAATATTTTAGTCAATGAGTTTGCTAAAGCAAGTGGTGTCTCTAACGAAAATGTAAAAAAATATTTTAGTGAACTTAAAGACAATATGAGTAGCGATTCTCCAGAATCAGCTACAAGGACTACGCAAGCTGAACACAGTAGGAAATGGAAAAACATTCCTCATGCAATTAAAGTAAATGGTGAGTTAGTCCCTTTAGTAGAATATAGACCTTATGAATACGCGAGAAGATTAGCAGATACAGGTGAAAGTCGTATTGGAGTAGCTCGTGTTTTTGGACAAGAATTAGCTAATACAAGTATTGTTAATAAATTAAAAAAACAGATTAGTGAAGAAGGTGGTAGTGTTAAAGAGTTCCATGAAATGATTCGTGCATTGAGTGGCGCGCCTGTCGAGACATCATATATGGATGCAGGGTTTACAGGTTCTAAGGTTGTAAGAGGTGCAAAAAGTGCTTATAACTTCATCAAACAAAGTACGCTCTCAGGATCATTTATCCCTAATATAGCTGAACCTTTAGGTAATGTGCGAAAATTTGGTGGGATGCCTGCGTTATTAAAAAGCATTTTTAAATTAAGCACAAGTCCTAATGTGACAAGAAAAGCACTAGAAGCTCAAGGTGCAATTACTGTAGATATTGCTAATCTTTCTATTGATCCAAATAGACCTTATTCGTCTTTTATTCGTGGCGTTAACGAACTCCAGAGAAGAGGATTTGGCTATAAATATATTAATGAATTTCAAGAAGTATTGGCTGCTCAAGTTGCTGTAGAAAAAGTAGCTAAATTTAAACAAGGTAAGGGAACTTCAAAGGATGCTCTATTGCTTCGAGAAATGGGGTATACGAGATCAGAAGCAGAATCAATAGCGAAAGGACAGGCATCAAAAGAAGCTTATGATAGTGTAATTAGACGCGCTCCATCGTATCTTACTGGTGGCGCACAAAGAACTGGTGAACAATCTCGTTTAGAAAGAAATAGGATTTTTACTACATTATCTGCGTTTGAAACTTATTCTCAAATGAAACTTAGATCATTACTGCGCACTACAAAAGTATATGCAGAAGCATCTAAAGAAGCAGTTAATGAAAAAGATTATAAAAAATTTGTAGATGCAAATCGTATTGTAGCAAGTGAATTTCTTGGAAGCACAGCATCAGGTGCAGCTACTCAATTTTTACTAGCGTATATTTATGGTGGTAAAGATAATGTAGAAATTAAGTGGAATGAGGTGCAACAAAATCCTTTAGAGTTTCTCTTAGAATCCTGGGCATATACTTCTTTTGCAGGCGTATATGGATCAATACTTCAATCAACCGCAGAAGGTAAGTTAGCAGATAACTTTTTAGAATTATCTTATCCTGTATCCATTATACTTGAATTAGAAAAAGCATTGAGCGGGAAAGGAAAATATACTTATTTAGAGGCAATGGATAGAGTAACCGAAGTTACCAAAAGATATTTTCCAGCAAATCGAATTGCAAGTAATATAGCGGTAGGTATGGGTTTTGGAAACCCAGAATCTAAAAAAGATGATAATGCAATTAAAGCATACTATCGTTGGAGATTTAAAAATAAATTTGGTGGTACATATATAAGCAATCCAGATGAAGAATTAAAACAGTTTCGTACTGGAATGAAAAAAGCATATAATGCTATTCGTGCAAGTGAAGACCCTCAAAAAGTTAATGAGTATATTTTAGCTGCTATTGATCAAACAGGTAAAGACACGCAAAGTATTTCATCTTCTATTAGAGGAAGACAACTATTATCAAAATCTAAAGTAGCTCCAGGTAAATCAGATATTGTCTATGCTGAAAGACTAGAGAAATTAAGAAAGACTATTGGTGAAAATGCATATCAAAGATTACAAATGCATGACGAACTTCTTACTGTGTGGTCTTCCGCATATAATTAGGAACAAACAAAGAAATAAATAGTTAATACTAATGAACACAAAGCTCATTCATGCTTAACCATAGGCTTAGAGCGTTGCAACACTAAACAAGCGAGGAAAATATGGGAACTTTTAGGGATTTTTCAGTACAGAAAGCAATTACCCCTGCAGCATCCGCTGTCTTAATCAACAACACCAACACTACCAATGATGAATCACGCGCGGTGTATATTGGTGTAGATGGAGACTATAAATTTTATATTAATGGAGGTTATGTAACCTTTGCAGGTACATTAGCAGGCTCGATCCTTCCTATTCGGGCGACAGGAGCAACCACTACGGGTGATGCTGCTACTGGAACTACAGCAATAATCTTTCTTTATTAACCCATGAGATTAGGTCTTGGGTTAGGTCTTGTTCGATTAGGCAAGGCAATCGCATCATTTGTTCGTGATGGATTAAAACTATATTATCCATTTAAAGATAATAGTCCAGAACTACTCCTATCTGGTGCTACCTCTTTTGATGGTACTGATGATTATATATCTATAGCTGATTCAGATAGTTTATCATTTGGAGATGGGTCAACAGATTCTGCTTTCAGTATATCAGCATGGATCAATATGAATGATGCTACTGATTTTATAATCGTATCAAAAGGATCGTACAATGTTGATGCAGAATATAGGCTATACTCTCATGGATCAGATTTATTATCTTTAGAATTGTTTGATGAAAGTTTAGGGAGTACATATGAGTTAGTTAGTTCAGCTTCAGCTATAACATCTTATGAAGGTAAATGGACTCATGTTTCTTGTACTTATACTGGTGTTGGTGGTACTTCTGCTAATGCTGGAATAAAATTATATATTAATGGTAGTCAAATTGCTGTTAATCTTGGAAGTGGTGGTAATTATGTAGCTATGGAAAATCTTGGTGCTAATGTAGAAATAGGTCGGTCTGGATCAACATATTCAGATGGCTCTATAGCAAATGTCGGCATCTGGAATCGTGCTTTATCTGCAAGTGAAATAGAAAGTATTTACTGGAAAGGACAATATGCAGATTTAAAAGGTACTGAATTAACCAATTTGGTTAGTTGGTATAATTTAAAAGATACAGGATTTGGTAGCGATGTGGTAACTAATGGTGATTTATGGACAGGAGCATCTGGATCAACAAAACCAACTGGCTGGAGTGGCTCTGGTGGTGGTACACCTACACATACAATAGTGGATTTAAGTTCTGTTGCTAATTTTGATTCTACAACATTAAGATTTACAGCTACTGGAGTAAGAAACATATATCAACAAAATGCATTAAGTGGAGTAAAGTATAAAGTAGAGTTTGCATATAGAACAGACAGTTCAAGTAATTATATTTATATTGGAAGTTCTGTAAATCAAATAGCATTAAGTAATACTGGATTATCTGGAGATGCAACTTTAGTATCGCAAGAAATTACCTCTAATGGTTCTGGTATAGGAATACAGATTATCACAAGTGATTCTACAATAGAAATATCAAATATAAATGTATATCCAGTATCTGCATTAGATTCACAGGGAACTAATAATGGTACAATCGTAGGTGCAACAACCTTAACAGATGCCTATTCTGCCAGTTCTCCTTTCTTACCAAGAATCCAAGATAAAGCCACACCAAAAGGTGCAGTAGCATTAGCAAGTGGTAGTACCTCGTTTGATGGTACAGATGATTATATATCTTTTCCTTTCCAAGAATCTGGTAACTACACTATTTCAGCGTGGTTTAAGTTAGATGTTGTTCAAACTTCAATAGTAGTTAATTGGGGTGATCAAGCTACTGGTGAAAGAAGAAGTTTATTAATATGGAATGGTGGTTCTGGTGGATACAAAGTATATAGCAGTACCTATGGTAGTAATATTGCTGGTAGTACATCTTTATCTACTGGAGTATGGTATCATGCCTCTGTTACTGTAGATGTTTCAGATGGTAGTGCTAAAATTTATTTAAATGGCTCTCTTGATGGTAGTGGCACAAATACAATTAATAGCTTTACTGGAACAATAGGAGAGATAGGTAGGCAACCAGGTGGTGAATATTTTGAAGGCTCTCTTGCAAATGTAGCTATTTATTCGGATGTAAAAACCCAAAGCCAGATACAAGATATTATGTTTTCTTCTTATAGCACATTAACAAGTGCCTTAAAGACTAACCTTGTAAGCTGGTATGATCTTGGGAGTACAGGATTAAGTAGTAATAAATATAATTCTACATCTGGATGGACTGCCTATGGTAACAATACTATCCAAGTAAATGGTTTAGATTTTGACATTACATATGTCGATAATGGAAATGGAATATTCGGAAGGTATAATAATAATTTATTAACATCAAATGTTTTAGCTGGAGCAAAATACGAAGTTAGCTTTGATGCTTTTTATACTGGTGGTTCAGCACCTATAGTTAGATATTATACAAATGCTTATACAACTATTGCAACTCTTACAACCGAATCTACTAATTATAAATACATACATACGCCTCTTGATTCTACAAATGATTTTATTAATTTTAAAACAAATAGTGGTAATGTAATAAGTGTTAAGAATTTTTCTTTTAAAGAAATATTAGCCACAGACTCACAAGGAGATAACGAAGGTTCTATCTATGGTGCAACCACCAACACAGGATACACATCCTCACCAAGTGGTGTAGCTGATCCATTAAACTATGGAGAAGTCTATGGTGGTAATGCAGTTAGCTTTGATGGTGCAAATGATTATGCTACTTTAAATGATCCTACTTTTATGAATGGTGCATCTGCTTTTACAATGAGTGCATGGGTAGTACATGATGTAACTGGAAATGATAATATATTTGCAACAGATACTGAACTTCTTTTAGGGTATATGTCTGGTAAAATAGTAGCATCTTATCGAGAAACAGATGGTACAAGAAATAGAAAGATTACAACAGATGACGCTGAAAATGGTAAATGGACTCATATTATAGCTACTTGGGATAAGGCAACAGATGGAGAAATAAGAATATATATTAATGGTAATTATGTTGCTCAATCGTATAATGATGGTGGAGCAAGTACAGCAAATGTATTAAAAGATGCTACAAATAGTCGTATAGGTTCATGGATGGATGGATCTCAACCAATGGACGGATTAATATCTCATTTAAAAATACTAAATGTTGCATTAACCCAAGATCAAGTTAGAGAGTTATACACAAAGCCAGAATTGACCTTACCTACTGGTATAGCTTCATCAGCATTAAAGTTAGATATGCCAATGCAAGAAGGTTCTGGAGTTGCAATATTAGATGGCTCTGGCAATCAAAATCATGGTACAGGAAATGGAATCACTTGGGCAACTGGACAAGAGTATGGCTTTCAACATCCATTGGTTAGAAGTAATAATCCTATGGTGTTTGATGGTGCTGATGATAAAGTTACAGTTGGAACACCTTCTGCTTTAAATAATATATTTACAGGTGGTGGTACTCTTTCTGCTTGGATTAATCCAAAAAGTGATGGACAAAATAATGCTGGACAGGCTTTTGATAAAGGCAAATATGCTTTTCAAGTTATTAGTGAAAGCTCTGGAAGTGTAAAAGTTCAGTTTGCTGTAACATTATCTGGTGGAGCAGCAAGATGGGAAACACCAAGAAGTGTATTTTTAAATACTTGGACTCATATATTAGTAACATATGATAGTGATAATCCAACAACTGATCCAATTATATATCTTAATGGTTCTGCTGTTAGCTTAACTGAAACAATCTCACCTTCTGGTACTCATGTTTCAGATGCAAGTTCTAATTTAACTTTAGGAAATCGAAATGATGGCGTTACAACTTTTGATGGATTGCTAAATGATTTAGCTATCTGGGATTCAGCTTTAACAGCTAATGAAGTAACAGCCTTATACAACTCTGGATTACCTTTACTACCTACAACTGATAGTGGTAACTATGCAAGTGCAGATGATTTAGTTGGATACTGGAGAAATGATGGTGTTACTACTTGGTTAGATAGAAGTACAAACTCTAACAATGGTACAGTAGCTGGTGATCCAGCATCAATTATAGTTCCAGAAGGACTTAATGAAGGCAGAGACTCACAAGGATATTACCTAACAGATACAGACTCAATATCAAGTGGCATCAGATTAAAAGGTGCAGAGTATATATCGGTACAGGATTCAGAGACTTTAAGTTTTGGAAATGGTACATCTGATTCACCATTTAGTTTAGAAGCATGGATTAAACCAAATGATGTTACAAACTTTCCAGCATTGGCAAAAGGTGTCTATAATAGTGCTGGAGAATACTTATTTGGGTTTTTGTCTGTTGATAAATTAAAGTTTTATTTATTTAATAATTCTGCATTTCAAGCAGTTGCTTATGATACTGCTTTAACATCTTCTGAAGGTCAATGGATGCATATTGTAGCAACATATGATGGAAGAGGTGGTACAAGTGCAAATGCTGGTATGAAAATATATCTAAATGGTTCTCAAGTTAATAATGCAAATGAATCTTCTGGAACATATGTGGCGATGGAAAACCTATCAGCCAATCTTGAAGTAGGTAAATATAGCAGTAACTATGCGAAAGGTAGCATTGATGAAGCTAAAGTATACTCCAAAGAACTATCAGCATCTGAAGTATTAAAAAATTACAACAATGGAAAATCAGCACACTCTAATTAAGGATTAACATGAAAGGGCAATATACACACTATTTAAAGATACCAAACACATCACAGGGTTTAGGTTTGCGAATTACAGATCGTTATGATTGGCAAACATTTACCTACAAAGAAGTAGAAAAAACTGGTACTCGTGATGTAATGGTAGAACTACCAACAGAAGATGATTTAAAGGCTGATATTCAATCCTTTATGACCACACATTCCATAAGTGGAAGTGGAACAAAGGCAGAC
>Ga0181412_1000539_pt1 | contig 16205 bp, 29 predicted proteins | sample 35SPOviralmetaG_FD_130113 | JGI IMG/M metagenome (GOLD analysis project Ga0181412, IMG submission 130113) | Marine viral communities from the oligotrophic San Pedro Time Series (SPOT) site, San Pedro Channel, CA, USA - 35 SPOT_SRF_2012-08-15 | ecosystem: Environmental > Aquatic > Marine > Strait... | reverse complement strand
CCTGAGCTATCCGTAGCCGAGTAGTTAATCGTGTAAGTTCCGTTGGTGCTCGTGTCCACTGTTCCCGAAGCGGTAACAGTTTCGCCAGTGTCAGCGGTTGCTCCAGCGTCTGTCCAAGTACCGCCATTCTCAATTGTATCGGTTCCAGACGTAATTGAGATGACTGGTGCGGTTGTATCCTGAACGATAACCGTTCTTGTCACTGGCGTTGCAACGTTTCCTGCTGAGTCTGTCACAGAATATGTCATCGTGTAAGTTCCGTTGACGCTCGTGTCCACTGTTCCCGAAGCGGTAACAGTTTCGCCAGTGTCAGCGGTTGCTCCTGCGTCTATCCAAGTACCACCATTCTCAATTATATCGGTTCCAGACGTAATTGAGATGACTGGCGCGGTTGTGTCAGCAGATCCCTCAGATACTGATGAGCCACTCTTGGCAGAGCCAGAGTCGGAGTCGGAGTCGGAGTCGTCACCAGAGTCGCTTCCTCCACTGTCAGGAGTTCCTCCACTGTCAGGAGTTCCTCCACTGTCAGGAGTTCCTCCTTCGCCTTCACCGCCATCTTCTCCATCATCTTCTCCATCATCTTCTGGCCCGAGTCCATCATCAACTGGCCCTTCAGCTATATCTGGATCTAAATCAGGCAAATCAGATTCGTCTCCTCCTGTTTCTTCACCCATGCGCTCATCCATAGGGGACAGGTCTAAAGGTCCGGGTGGTATCAGAGGTTCATCTCCAACGTCTGCTATGGGACCATCACTTTGTGGTCCGTCACCTTGTGGACCGACAGGGGGAATCAGAGGCTCATCACCTTGTGGACCGACAGGGGGAACCAGAGGTTCATCAGCTTGTGGTCCGTCCCCAGCACTAGCCAATGGCGCAGGTGCGAAGGGAGAGTTAGGATCTGGGCGAGGAATCATAGGTTCATCCCCAGCGTCAGCTAATGGCGAAGGTGCGAAGGCAGAGTCAGGATCAGGGCGAAATGTCCCACCAACTCCACCTAAAGGTGAGGTAATCTTATTATCAGTATCAGGTTGATGTGTCTTACCAATTCCACCTAAAGGTGCGGTAACCTCATTGTCAAGATTAGGACGAAATGTCTTACCAACTCCACCTAAAGGTGCGGTGGGGAAACGAAGTGGAAAATTATTCGACATTACTCTTTCGGATAAGCCGAATTAATAAACTCTTCGTTAGCTATAAATTGCTCGCGGCTCCGTTCAGGCATATCGTAACGCTTAAATCCTTTTCGTACCCCTGTTAATTTTAAAGTGACCCTTTTCGGCCTCAAGAAAGACAAAGGCCAAGCTGATAGAATTATATTATTTTTCTCGACTACCGCACCAACTGATCCAGCCCTATCGCCAGTTATACCTGTAATCACCATTGAGTCTGGTTCGCAGACCTTCAGAAATCGGTCATCAATTGCAACTACTGTTTTAGAACCAACTAATGAAACATTACGCATTACAAATTCGAAGAGAACCTCATTAGACTCCATTGTAAACAATGCTCCATATCCTTTTTCATGCCAGTCCATTGGCACAATAGCTGTTGATTTATCAGAGCCAGAATCAGAGCCTCCAGAGTCACCAGAGCATGAGCTATCTGGCACATAAAATATGATACTATCTCCTTGTGTCGTTATTTCAAGAATATTATCTTCTTCATCTTTCTCCCTTAGCTCCCTAATTTCAATCATGTCATTAGCACCAGCCGAAGGGTCTTTTTTTAATGGTGCATGACCTCCATCAGGGTTTCCTTTTTGGTAAAATCCCCTAAACCAAATATGAATATTCTCTCTGATATATTGTTCGTAAATTGACGGACCTCGGAGTTCACAAAAATCAAGCATAATTTGTGATTCCTCGTCGTCCGATCCCGACGATTGACCTTCAACATCACTTTTATTTTGAAGGTTCGTAAAATCTGCTAGATTACCATCGTCCTCAACGATTAACGCTTGGGAGATCTTCCCAGTGAACTTATCTATTTTTAATTGTATTTTTAACTCTTTGGTCTCGGATTCTCCTATTGTAATTGTCTCCTCTGGCTCGATTTTCAGTCTTTCCCCTCCATTTGCGTAGTCATAAACATAACCTTCATTAAATTCTACTGTAAAACTATTGGGGCTGTCTGGTTCAAATTTTGGCATAAGGGGCATATGATGCACCAACCAAGAAGCGTGGTTATGATTTATTCCTTCTTTATGTAAGGTCTTAGAATCCATTATGCGTTGAGTATGTTAATAATTTTACCATCTTCCCCGAGAAAATATAATTCGTCGAAACTATTAAAAGAGGGGTAATTTACTGTTTTGATTTCCTTCTTTAAATCTTCTGGGTCGTTGCAAAAAAAATATTTACGACCTCCAGACTTTATTGTCCCATCAGGCCATAAATATTCTTTTTCTACGAAATAACAATCTTTCAGTTGAGTATTATGCCAAGTTTCTATGTAAGCGAATTGATTTTCGAAATCATGTCTTTTAGTTTCGATACATAAATTTTTTTTGACTATAGTTTTCACTAAAAGATTTTATGCAAAATTGATTAAAAAATCAATCACTCTTTTCCTCCTCAGATCCTTCTTTCTCAGCTCCTTCTTTATTCTTTCCCTCTTTTTTCATCTTCTCGATGATCTTTTTCTGAAGCGCAGGAGGAAGCTTCTTTTGCTTTTCGGTAAGTTCTCCCTTGCTATCGTCCATCATCATAGCTCGCATTTTACCATATTGTACTGCACAAGCACTGTAAGTTTCTTTGTCTCCCATCCCAGCAGTATCTGTAAATGTCTTATCTTCCATAGCACACATGCTCATATACGATTTATAAACAGAAGCCTCTGCCTCCGAATACTTCTTAGCGATAGTAACTTCCATTTCTCCAGCATTATTAACGCTAACCTGACTTTCTAAGGGGTTTTTAAAATTGTCCATAGTATAATTTGATTATACTATTATAATACACTAGAAACATTAAATAAATGGGAAAAGTCGCCTTCTTGAATTTAACAATAAATTCTTTTAATCAGAACAAACTTTGGACAACTTTCTTTAACGAGGGTGATATTAACTCATTTAATTTGTATATTCATCCTAAAGAGAGAAAATCTAGCGTATTTTCCGATTATTACGTCGATAACATAGTACCGACAAGTTGGGGTCACTTTTCATTAGTTGAGGCTACGATAGAGTTAATGAAAGCAGGTTTAGAGGATCAGGAGAATGAATACTTCACCTTAATTAGCGATTCTCATTTCCCCCTGTATGATTTAGATACCACAGTGGACTTGATCAAAAAAAAGTATAAAAAAACAACTTTCGCCAAACATTTTAGTTTCCATACAAAAGTTAAGAGTCAAATGATTTTTAGGGAGGGGATCAAAGGCTACAATTTTGGGGAGTATAATGCTGTTTGTCAGTTTTTTGTTTGCCGTAGGAAGGATGTGGAAACATTTATCAAGACTTTTGAACACTGGTCTCAATTCTTTGTGAAAGAAAAGGTTATTTTTGCTGATGAGTTTTATTTTTGGGGAGTAGCCAAGCAGTTAGGAATGGATTTTGAAATGGGCCAAGCAACAACTTACTCTGATTGGAGTATAAGGAAAGATTCGATTGGCAATATAAATAGGAATCCGAGGGCTTTTAAGAAAATTAGCAAAGGAATGGTTGACACTTATCGCAAAAATGGGTATATCTTTGTCAGGAAGATCATGCCTTCCACTTTTGTGATGGTAGATCCTTCGAATTATTAATTGAAAAAAATGCAAAATACGGTAGAATTATTAGGATACTATGGTAGTGATGAAGTTATTGCTTGTAGTGCTTGGACATCAACTTCAAGAGACTTAGATGAAAAGAAAAGAGAGAGAATTCCGAAGCTCATCGACATGCTTTGGAGCCACGGACACGAAACCCCTTTTGAAAAAGGTAGCGTCCATTTCCTTATTGATTGCGATATTGCCAGTCATATTCATTTACTTAAGCATAGATTATCTTCGCTCAATGCAGAGTCGGCACGATACAAAGAACTAAAAGAGGATAAAACCTTTATTCCTGATGATTGGCCAGAGTTCTGGCAGGAACAATTAAAACAATACACTGCGGATGGTAATAGACTTTACCACAAGTGCCTTGTTGATCTTGAACCAGAGCTAGGACGCAAACGAGCAAAAGAATCCGCACGGTTCTTTAAGACTTACAATAGCCGCATTCAAGCAGACGTTCAATTTAATATGAGAAGCTTTGCAAACTTTATTAAATTGCGTAAGAGTGAACAGGCCCAAAAAGAAATTAGAGAAATAGCAGAGAAAATGCTTGATTTGGTTGAGAATATCGAAGATAATCCATTTAAGCACACTTTAAATAGTTGGGGTTATTAAATTATGAAAATTAAAAAGACTGAGGTCCGTCCTTTGCAACAGGTTCGAACTTACCAATTAGAGGATGAGGATATTATTGATATCTTTGGTTCTATAGAGAGATTTAAGCAGGTTATTGGGATAGATGGTTCTGGAGGTGAGCCTACAGAAGAGGAGGGTGAAATGGCATCTGACCTCCTTAGCCATTCCCCAGTAGAAGAAGATAATATTATGGGTAATATTGAAGAGTCATTTTTTGAATACGAATAAGTCAGGTTCAAAGATGAAGACACAATTCCAAAATAAAGGATTTGAGGTAGTAAAGGGCTTTATCTATGCTCCCTTTGCAAGTTACTTTAGAAATTATTTTTCTCTTATCGCGCAGAATGAACCTAATTTAACAGGAGATGGTCAAGCTCCTAATTCTCGTGTTCTTTATGGAGACCCTGCATTTGATACCTTGATGGCTTGTTCAACGCAGAGTGTGGAACAAATAGTTGGTAAGAAGTTAATTCCACAATATACCTATGCAAGAATATATAATAATGGTTCTGTTTTAAAAAGACATCTGGACAGAGACGAGTGTGAATACTCAGTTACCCTATGCTTGGGAGGAAGATATGATAAGCAATGGCCCATATGGTTAAAAGATTATGATGGTAATGAGCACGAGGTTCCACTTGATGAAGGGGACTGCGTAGTCTACTCAGGAACTAAGTTAGAACACTGGAGAGAGAAGTTCGAAGGGGACAAACAATATCTGGTATTTATGCATTATGTTGACTCAGAGGGGAAATATAAAGATAGAATTTATGATGGCAGACTTAATCTTGGATTACAATCGAAACACAAATAAGGTATGAGTGAGGAGGTAAGACAGTGCTGGCGCGTGTGGCCCGGTGAAATAAATGATAAGACTATTGATCGCATTTTAAATGAGGTTAAAGTCCCTGCTTGTGTTGGAAAGTTGACAGGAGGAGGATACAAACCAGAAGTAAGAAGGAGTAAGGTCTCATTCATTAAAGTTCCGTGGATTTTAGATACTCTTTATAACTATGTGAATCATGCAAACACAGTGGCATTTAATGTGAACCTTTATAAATTAGCAGATGTACAGTATACAGAATATCATGCTGAACAAGAGGGTCATTATGGGTGGCATAGCGACTGTTCTTGGCGGAGAAATGATGGATTAGACAGGAAATTATCTATCGTAATCCAACTTTCAGATCCATCTGAATATGAAGGTGGGTCGTTTGAATTTAGTGAAGTAAGCGCACCAAGCGAAAATCTCTTGAAACCTAAAGGTTCGGTATTGGTATTCCCTAGCTACCAATATCACAGAGTGACCCCAGTTACCAAAGGCGTTAGGAAATCTTTAGTTGCTTGGTTTGATGGGCCAAAATGGGTGTAGAGGTGCTAAATAATAATAAATTTAGCTGTTGACAATCTGAATACAAATAGTGTAATAACAATTCATGAAGATAACAGGCAAGCAGGAAGTCGAAATTGAGATCTCTGAGGGGCAAAGGCATTTGATTGCTCTTGATTATATTTCAGAGGTATTTGATTGGGACTCAGACTACTTTATCGAGGCTGGTTGGGTGATTAAGCGTGATATAGCTCACACCTCACACGCATTTGAGATTAAGAATAAAGTGAGGGAGGCTACTAAGCAGGATCAATTCTTGTATGACATCTTTAAAACTTTGAAAAGGCAGGTTTTCTAGTCTTTTTGTTGGCCTTTGGCTCTTTCGATTTGATCACTGGTAGGCGCACCTTTGTCGCCTTTCTTCTTCATCTTTTCACCAGAGCCTCTCTTTATTCGCTCTTTCTTTTTCCTGATATTCTCCCAGAGACTACTATCAGACTTCTCTTTTTCTTTTAAGATCTCGTCATGACGTTTCATAAATGTTTCATGATCAGGCCCAGCCATATACAAAGTTTTACCGTCTTTTGTTTTATGAGGGTGTATCCCTTTTAGTCCCATTTTTTTTGCATCTTCTAAAGCCTCTTCTTTTGTTTCGAAGTAGTGTTTTTTAACATTGGGGGAAGCCTTAGAAAAAAATAAAGCACAATCGTCTTCATTACTGACAATTACAGAAGCCTTACTTTCAGCCTCTTCAAATTGAGAATAGCAAACAGCAGCTCTTTGCTTACTATCTTTGAATTCTTCTTTATCTGAAAGGTCTACCATACAACGACTAATAAAATCAGACTTTTTTTCTCCGCTCTTGGGATTTGGTAAAGGCATAATATATATTACACAAAAAAGTCCCAAGTTTAAACAGGATTTTGCCAAATAAGGGGATGGTAGATTTGCTTATGAAAAATAATATTCGACGGCATCATTGGAAATCGGAAATGAATAAGAAAAATCTAATGTGGCATTCCCGTCTAAATCATGAGAGTGATTTACAGATTGTAAAAAACAATCGTGAACTACTAAATTTAAATTAGGATTTGCAGAAGCTGATCCTAATACAGTTTCAGGAATTAAAAATGTGAAGTTTCCTTTGTCAGTCACGAGCGCTGATAAATCTAATGTATCTTCAACTTTATTTTTAATTATGGACATCTCTAAAGATCCTTGAGCTGGTAACACTGGGGATCTTCTTTTCGCTCCTCGTTCTCCAACTCTAGTCGTGGGCGCTCTCTGTATACCGACAGAAATGGACGCAGATTGAATGGGATAGTCTGTAGAATTTATTCCTTCAGTTAGGGTCGTGGTTAGAGTTATGTCTTGTGGGCGAAAGACATTAAATTTACTTGAGTCTAAATCTAAATCTACTAAAGAGTTGCCTTCACTGACTGATAAAGAGTCGCACTCGTATCCATAATTTCCAATAGCAAGATCCCCGATAGAGAAGTCTAAAGAAAAATTAGTTAGGTTCGCTTTTGAAAAAGTCGTTCTAGCAGTCGAGTCTTTTAACTGAATAGTTGACTCATCTGAACTTAAAAACTTTAAGTAGTTCCCAGTTTTACCTAAAACATGATTGTTGACTATAAATCTCATAGACACTTCAATAGGTTGGTCTGCGATTAAAACATGATCTTCTGTTTTATAAGACCCAAGTTTCCTTATTTCTTGAACATTTTTGGGATTCTGATATCTGAAAGATTCAACTCCCCTAATTAAAGTGTTGTCAATATAGACTTGACTCTCATGGGAGTGAACTCTCGTTACAGAAGGCATATCTTATGTTACACAAAAAAACCCACTCCCGTAGGAGTAGGTTGATGAGTGGTGAATTTTTAATCGTTTTTACTTGATTTCTGAGCTTCTTCTTTGCTCCATAAGCATTGCCTTGGCTAAAATCGCGTAATTTACGATATCATCACAAGCATCTTCAACACTTTCATTAGCTACCTTTAGCTCCTTATCATTCGTAAAAGACCTAATCCTTTGGATCTTATCAATTACTCTAAGTAGCAACCCTTGTACTGGGTCAATCCCAAGGACAGATGCTGCATTAAAGTTTGCAAAGGGATCTTTCGAAGTTTTCCCTCCAGTATAATCGTTATTTTTTTGTCTCATAATGTCCCTGCAAGTTTCGCAGGTATCTTTATGCAGTTTTAATAGTTCTTCAGTTGTCATAAGATTTTTTTTCTTGCATTCTTTCAATATGTTTCTCCCAAATATCTACTGTCTCGTATTCTCTTAATTGTTCTTGAGCTGCCTGTATTCTGTTTTTAGCTAAGTTAGCTCTTGCTTGCCAATATATTTGGAATGGAAATTTAAACCAGCAAATCAAGCCAACCACAATTCCAAGAGGTATGCCAATTAGAATTGAGCCAATAAGTATCATAAAGTTTTGAAATTTATATATCATAAATTAAAGTATTTTTTTATTTTGCGGTATACCACTTTGGTGTTTCGCTGTATTGCCATTTAGCCATATAGGATTTATCATGATTGTAATACTCACGATACTTTTCGACAACAGAAAGCGTCTCAAAGTTTGCAAGTTCCCTGCATCTCTGGTCTTGAGCAATTGCTACAGCAAATTCTGTTTGCTCTTGCTTATCGAAGTGTAAGCGATGTTTGTTCTCCAGAATCCAAATCAAAGTATCTGTGCTTTTATGACGTTTACCATACCTTCTAGTATATTCGTTAAGTAAAGATGCTGTATGCTGAACGAGCCACTCAAAGTTACCACGAGACTCTCTAGCCCAGATTGCAGAGGGATGGTTGTAGTGAGTCTTCTTATATGGCGCTTCAAGATCCTGCATCCAAAATGTAGTGCAGAGAAGTTGGCTGCATTCAAGAATCATCTTGACACAGTGTTTGTCGCAATGCTGACGAGCAGCAATTTCAGGGTCTTTATCTAAGCAGAATATATTCATGTCTGGGCTAATTTAAACGCTTAAAAATTGAAGTCAAGCATCTTTTCCCTCATTTGTGTGTAAGGCTACCTCAATCTCACCCCTAGCAAATTGCAGCCCAATCACGAGAAAGTCCCAAAGACTACGATCATACTTCTCAGTTAATTCTAATTTTTCTTTAGTTTCTGCGTAGAGATTAGCTTGAGCTTCTTTTAATTGACTCATTTCTACCCTAGCTTTATCTAATATTTCTAATTTTTCTTCTGAAGTCATCAAAATATTCTCAATGTTCTGTCCCTTTAGTCAAGATCAAAGTGTAATTATTTAAGATGAAAAGACTTTCTTCAGTCGAGGTTTTAAATAAAAAAATAAAAATTATTTACGAGGAAATGGAGGACTGGGGGGAGTGCTTTATGGACGATAAGCTAATTAAATTGAATAAAAAATGCCTAACAGATCCAGAACAGCACTGGTGGACATTGGTTCATGAAGTGACGCACATGATTTTTGAGATGACGGGTATAGCTTTCATGGAATTGAACGACGAAGAGGCTTATGTAAGGTGTGTAGAGAATTTAGTTATTCCTTGGGCGTTGAATAACAGTGGGTTAAGAAAAAAGTGATTTTTTAATCAAAAAGGTGTTGACCCGCCTGAGAATTGTGATATTCTCTGGGCATGGAAATCAACGAGATATTCAAAGAAGCAATTGGGCAAGAGTCAGTCAAGCGCACTTTGAGTGTATTTATTGATTCTTACAAAGCGACAAACCGTTTACCGTTTATTAACCTCACTACCCAGAAGGGTGGAGGTAAAACCTTCTTTGCTCGTAAGTTCCGCGAGGCTCTTGAGCGTCCAGATGGTACTCGTCCTCCAATGCTTGAGATTAACGGGAAGACAATCAGAAACGCTCGTGCGTTCTTTGAGCAGGTTTACCCATTGTGGGTTGAACATAGTGCTTTTCTTTTTATTGATGAGGGACACAACATCCCCAAGGACTTACAGGAAATTTTCTTGACAGCACTGAATGTGGACAAAAATCCAGTTAGGACTGTTACTACAGAAGAGGGAACTTTCACATTTGATTTTTCGAAGCTTTCACTTTGCATGGCGACAACAAATCAAGAAAAGCTTTGTGAGCCACTGAGAGATCGACTTAGAGATATTTCTTTTGAAGATTATTCTGGAGAAGAGCTTTACAAAATCTTTGAATCTAATCTAGAAAAAAAGGTGCAGATTGATCCCGCAACGAAGCAGGAGATCATTTCTGTATTGAGAGGAAACCCAAGGGACGCTGTAGTCAAGGCTCAGGACGTTCAGACGTATGCTTCCGCCACTAAGACGAAAGTCTTCACTAAGACCCTCTGGTCTGAGTTCTGTAAGGCGATGGGGATTAATCCAATGGGCTTATCAAACTCTGAGATTCAGATCGTGAAGACTCTGAGGGATAGGGGAGCAATGACACTCAATGGACTCTGCTCTATTACAGGATACCAGAAGCAAGCAATCCAGAGGGACTACGAACAAATCTTAGTCAGGAAGAACCTCATGCAAATAGATGTCAAGAGAAAACTCACTGGAGAAGGTATTGCATTTTCTCAAACAATTTAATGAAAAAAAACTTGACCCTGAAGCGAAACCTACTATTATAACGACATGGAATTACTGAACCATCTACCCATCAAGATCGAGACAAGAGATGATGTCTATGGACTTCTTGAAGATCTAGAAGAATCCCTACGGGACGCAAACATCATTGATTGCAATACCAACATCCGTATGGTTAGCGATACTGCGCTCAAAGTCTTAGACAGATCGGAAGAACTTTACGATTAATCTTTTCAACTAAAATATAAACTAACTAATATTATGGCAAAACGTGGAAGACCCAAAGGTGGCACATCATTTGTGAACATCAACCTAGAGCAACTTAATGACTTATTCGGTCGAAAGCAGACGATCCCCGTATCGAGGGTTTGGCTGGAGAAATTAAATGTTGTTATTGACTCTGCTCCTAATGCAGTAGTCACCAGTAGCGAAGCTCCTACAGAGGAAGCCTCAAAGATTGACATCAAGCTAGAAGCATAATGTCCGAAGTCAAAACATACAATGTATACAGTCGTAAGGGCGATTGGATGGGCGGCTATTCAACTGACCTTGAGAAAGTGAATCCCTCCATCAATTGCTTGGAGATGGCGAAGCAAAATGCTGTTCAATGCAAAGGGAAGGTGTTAGCTATGCTCCAAGACGGATCAGAGAAAGAAGTCTTCCCAAATGAGGGAGATGTATAATGAATGCTGAATCAATGTGGTTGTTTATTGTATTGATTGGCATGCTAATATTACTTATTAATTGCTTTAATCAATAGATGAATAAAAAATTAATAAAAATGGAGGGCTACGATGACTGTATTGTCGGGATAGTAGAAAGAGCTAGCCAAGAACCGATTCTCTGTTACGACAAGGAAGAGGTGCTTCGCAAGCTGGAATCCCAAGACATGACCAGATCCGAGTCAGAAGAGTTTTTTCATTATAATCAAATAGGAGCGTGGATGGGTGACTCTACACCATGTTTTTTATCAAAGGAGCTTGACAAAGACGAGCTTCTATCTTAGAGTCCTGAAATCAAAGAAACAAACAAATGAAATTAACATACGAACCAACGACAGATAACTGGTCTTCGAAGAAAGACCCGAAATTCATGCAAAGCACTTTGAGTCTTGAGCATCCAATGGATGACATGACCCTTACAGACTTTATGGATACTATGGTTGTCCCTATGCTTTTGTCTATGGGCTACTCTAAAGTTAGTATTAATTCAGTCATTGATACAGACGAAGATTCTTAAGCTCTAGTTGATTACTAAAATGAGAACAAAATTATTCCTAGCTACATCACTACCGCTTTGGGCGCTCGCAACTTGGAGTTGCTTTAGGAGTCCTGAGATTAGAACAGTAACTGAAGAAAAGATTATTTATCCAGAAAAAGTCGAGGCTTGTGTATCTCTCACTAAGTTCCAGCTTGAGAAGATGCTCAGTCACTTCGAAGAAGATGATCATCCTTCTGAGATGAAACGATTTAAGAGCTTAGTCAAGCGAGAAGGATCTGGTTGGAGGATCTCTTCGACTCACTTAGCGAAGGGTGCAGAAAAATATTCTCTTCCAGATGGTAAATTCTTTGTGGTTGATGCTTCTTTCATTGACTATCATGGAGACTTCAAGGATTGCATCGACTATGCTCACAGTTACAAAGATAATCACGAATATATTGTAGTATCAGCTAAGTAAATTTAGGCTCTGTGGCGGAATTGGTAGACGCTGCGGATTTAAAATCCGTTGATCCTAGATCGTGAGGGTTCGATCCCCTCCAGAGCTATTGAAACTATTAAAAAATAATATGAATGCACATTTAAAAGCAATTAAGAAAAAACACGAAGCTCTTGGAGATATCGCCAGAGCAGATCTGGAAACCTATTTGAACCATCAAGTAGCTATCGGAGAACATCCTGATCTGGGTGTAGAAATCGAAAAGAAAGTAGAGACTATAGCTCATCATAATGAAGTAGTTGAAACAATTAATAATATTATTGAAGGTTATTAATTTGGGTAAGTTATGAATAAAAAAAAAATTTGGAGAATATGGGCTAGGACAATGGGCCAAAAAATCTCAGATGATGGTACAGAAGCAGATATTGCAGCAGTCATTAGAACTTTTTGGTGGTTAATCCATATTACAACTTGCGGGTTCATTATTGCAAATACAATTAGACATTGGTAAAAAGAATACGATGAAGATAGCGATTGCCCAGTTATACACTCCCAATTACGACTCTTGGGCCGAGACTGTAATTAATAATACCAAATCTTATTGCGAGACCCACTCATATCAATTTTTTCATAAAAGAATAGAATACCCAAAAGATAGGCATCCTGCGTGGTATAGAATTCCTTTTATTATCGATATATTTGAGAAAGAGGAAGTAGATTGGGTATTTTGGTCTGACATAGACTCATTGATTATGAATCACTCTATTCGGATAGAGGATTTTCTTAAAGAAGATAAAGATTTAATAATAGCGAGTCAAGGGTATGGCACATTTTGTGGTCATTCGTGTGATCACGTTTTAAACACTGGCCAGTTTTTTATTAAAAATACGGAATGGTCAAGGAAATTACTTCGCCTGTGGTGGGATTGGGGTAAAAAAAATCCAAAATATTTGTGGGATGTTTGGTGGGATAATGACGCGATCAATTTATTTTGGAAAAAGAACATTATGAATTTTTCCACCAAAGTAGATGTCGAATATGTAGCAAGTAAGTTTAATAGTTTTCACTATGACTACATCGAAGGAGATTTCATATCTCACTTTTCTGGTAATTTATCTTCAGAAGTGAGAGAGGAACTAATCAGTGAATATATACAAAAAATAGATGAAAATATTGAAAAGCATACTTAATTTTAGGATGTTCCATCCTGCTGAATGGTTTATCGAGCGGGAGCGTAAGATCGATTCTCAGGTGCTTAACCCACCGTCTTGGAGAGAGAGGAAGATCCAAAACGAGATGTTAGATAGGAGGTACGAGGAGTCGGTGAGAGCCAAAGAGGACAAAGAGAATTCTTGGGTGGACAAGTATGACCAAGATTTTGAGAACATGAACCGGGAGTTTATAAAAAAATGACTAAAAAGATTTTTTCAGTGGTACTTGTGGCTACGATTGTGATTTTAATCAAGGCATCTGGAATTATAGATTTACTTTTCCCAAGGGTGTTTTAAGTAGAAAATTTAAAATTTAAATATAAGATATAATGAGATGATACGTGATATAATTAGAAAACTAATGAAGGAATTTAATAGGTTGTTAAAGATTTCAAAGCGAGCTTCGAGTTCGTCATCGAGTTCGGGATCTAGTTCGGGATCGGGGTCTAGTTCAGGATCGGGATCGAGTTCGGGATCGGCATCGAGTTCGGGATCTACTTCGGGATCGAGTTCGGGATCGGGATCTAGTTCGGGATCGGGATCTAGTTCGGCATCGAGTTCGGGATCGGGATCTAGTTCGGGATCGGCATCGAGTTCGGCATCGAGTTCGGGATCGGGATCGAGTTCGGGATCGGCATCGAGTTCGGGATTCGAAACCTCTGCTGATACCAGCGATCAGGTTTTCTGGCCAATGTTCAAGTATTTAAGCGGTGAGATCAAAGGTAATCTTACTAAGACACGAACTATGGCTATGGATGATAATGGGGTCATCCATTCGTTAGGCTACAAGTCTGATATGTATATTGAGACTGATACTCTTACAGATTCTATTAAGAGAAACACTCAAGGGAGTCATGGCTTTATAGGTAATGTAGAAGCTTCTAATGGCTATACTTATTTTTTACCAGCGTATTCTACTTCTATAGCGAAGTTGAAAAGGTCAACAGGGGATATTGAAATAGTAGGAAAATTCGCTTCTTGTCCTCAAATTAGATCTGGTGCAGAAGGGGCTAATGGTATTATCTATATGCCTTCTTATACTAAAACTCTAAAAATATATACTTTAGATACTAAAACTGGCGAAACTGGATGTCTAACTCCCCCTCAACCGGGGTTTTTCGGTCATGTATGGGGCGCAGCAGCAGATCTAGATGGCAATGTTTATATGCCACCAGCTTTGGGGAATAAGGTTCTCAAGATAGATAAAGATGGTAACAGCTCATTGTTAGAGGGAAAGCCTGTTACATCTAGTGTTTCTGGATTTAGTGTTAAGTATGTCGGGGCAACGTATGTGAAGAGCGTAAACAAAGTTTTCTGTCTCCCTAGGGTGGGTAAGAAGATTCTTATTATTGATTGTTCTGATGATAGCTACGAAGAGATCGAGCTACCCGCTGATTATCTAAAAGTAGCTAATAAAAATAAAAACTTTCATGGGTTCTTGGCTCCTGATGGTTGGCTTTACAGTGCATTCTGGGCAGACACAAAGTGTTTCCGTATTAATCCTCACACTTACGAGATCCAATGGAAAGATTATGAAGATGAATTTAGTGATGGTTATTTAACAGCTAAAATGGGTTCTGGCATCATGAGCTTAGGCACTGGTTACTCTACTTGTGCATTGACAAAAGGTAATGATGTTTACCTTGGGTTAGCAGGAACTTCTAGAGCTATCAAGCTTGAGTTTAAAAAATGAAAGGTTACAGGCAGGTCCACCTAATTGTAAAAGATAGAGGGTTTGTTTATCAACCTATACCAAATACACCAGAGTTTCATAGTGAAAGTGAGGCTTTAGTCTATTGGGATAATAACAAAAACAGAATATTAGAAGCTAATTTCTACAATGATCCTATTGTTATAATAAGAAAAGAAGTTAATAATGTGAAAACAAAAGATTTATACAATTGACATCCCTCCCGAAGATGTTTTAAATGCGCTTGTAGCTCAGTGGTTAGAGCCGGGGTCTCATAAACCCTTAGTCGTGAGTTCGAATCTCACCGGGCGCACTATTTTTTAATTAGATAAATTCACACACTAAGATATAATGAATTATGAAAGCTATTTCTGTTCACTGCTCTAAACAAATTGACGACCTTCTGGATGAGACTATGACTATGGAGGCTAACGGGAAGGTGTTCTCCTCTCAAGATCATTCAAGATCCTCTTATGTCAGGAATCCTAATCTATGGTGTGGAGACTTAGATATTACCTGTTTATCTCCTTGGAATAGTAGTGGTGGTCACAGGAAAGCGGGAACGCTAGTCACCCCAAGGCACATTATAGGTGCAGCACACTACGAGTATTCTGTGGGGGCAGTGGTTAGGTTTGTAGAAAAAAATGGTAAAGTACATGATCGTATGGTAAAGGGAAAAGCTCGACACCCCGATTACAAACCCCACACACCAGACTTAACGATCTATACTTTAGATGGTGATCTTCCCTCAACTATATCACCTTGTTCTGTAATGCCTAGTAATTACAGTGAATACTTAGATAACAATTCTAGGGTAGCTTGTCTTGGACTTGACCAAGAAGAGAAAGCTCTCATCATTGATTGGCGTTCTGGCGGTAGGATGCAGACACCCGCAGATTCCAAAAGGCGGATCTTTCATGAGAGTAAAATTAAAGGTGACAGTGGCAACCCTGCATTTTTAATTTTTGATGGTGATCCTGTGCTTGTAACGGTCTGGACATGGGGAGGGGCAGGAGGTGGGACTCTCGTGGCAGATTATATTTCAGATATTAACACTATGATCGAGACTGCTGATACACAGGCAGGTGTATCGACAACATATACAATTACTGAAGCAGATTTCTCAACTTACGGGAAAAAAACTTTCGATACAAGAAAACTTGTTACTCAAATAATGGCTCAACTTCGTAAGTTATGGCCTTGCTGGTTTAAGAAAAGGACTGAAACGAGTTCGGATTCAAATTCTAGTTCCGAATCGAGTTCGGGATCGAGTTCGGGATCGAGTTCGGGATCGAGTTCGGGATCGAGTTCGGGATCGAGTTCGGGATCGAGTTCGGGATCGAGTTCGGGATCGAGTTCGGG
>Ga0181412_1000538_pt1 | contig 16206 bp, 21 predicted proteins | sample 35SPOviralmetaG_FD_130113 | JGI IMG/M metagenome (GOLD analysis project Ga0181412, IMG submission 130113) | Marine viral communities from the oligotrophic San Pedro Time Series (SPOT) site, San Pedro Channel, CA, USA - 35 SPOT_SRF_2012-08-15 | ecosystem: Environmental > Aquatic > Marine > Strait... | reverse complement strand
ACATATTAGTCAATTTATATTATCAAAAACTCTTAATAGTTATTATAAAAATCCAGGATCTATCGCACATAAGGTATTAGCTGATAGAATTGGTGAACGTGATCCAGGTAATAAACCAAAAGCGAATGATCGTATACCATATGCATATATATATGTTGGCGATGATCGTGAATTTATAGGTAATAAAATGATTACCAAAAAAGAATCTACTGGTAAACGAAAAATGATTACTAAGAAAATACCAGATGGGAAATACAAAAATGGTAATACTAAATTTAGAAATGTAAAAGTACCAGAAGGTGAACTTATATATAGAAATGTATCAGTACCAGAAGGTTCACCTAAATATCGGAAGAAAGTGATTCTACAAGGTGATAGAATAGAACATCCAGATTATATTAAAGAAAATAAAAAGAAATTAGATTATAAATTTTACATATCAAATCAGATAATGAATCCAGTTAAACAAGTGTTAGATATCGCAATAGATTCTGAACAATCAAAAGCATTATTTAATAAATTCATACAATAATTAATCATCATTTACTAATATATTTTTTTATCTTCTAATAATTTTAATTCTTCTTTTCTGAATATAAAATCATATGCGAATACAAAAAATGGACTGAACCACAAATAAAATCTATATGCCAAATATGTATTAAAAAAATAATTCATAAATATAAACATATTATATAAATTTGTTAAATAAATGAACATTATAAATATAATATAAATAAATTATACCATCATACCGCCACCAAAACCAAATAAATAGTACATTACCCCAAAAGAACATAATGTTATTATAAATGTTATGATAAATGTTAATATTATTTTTGTATAAATATCATATTTAGTTAATACATCTAATCTATCTTTTACTGTTATAGCAGATGATGCTATAATTGAAGCACTAATTGCATTTAATAAGAATGCTTTTAAAAATGTATTTGCTCTAAAATCTTTAAATACAGGCATATATATATTATAATTATATTTTTTTGTTTGTAATATATATATAAATGTCTGGATTAATTGGTGGTGCTCTTAAAAAAAGTATGAAAAGTAATAATATGGATATGAGTGGTTTATCTATGTTTTTTATAGTAGCAATTATATTAGTCGTAAAAACATTTTTAGTTAAAGTTTGCTATAATGAAGTAGTTCCCAAAATAATGAAAGATAATAATGTATACAGGTTAACTTTTGTAGATTCATTATTTCTTGTAATATTATTCAGTAATTTATTTTAAATTCTATATATATAAATGGATTATAGTTTAATATATTTGATACATATGTTTTTTGTAGCACCTTTATTTATTTACCCTTTTATCGCGGAAAAATATTTTAATGTTAAATCCTTTGATAATTATTTCTTAATATTATTTATTATTGGATTAGTTGTTTTTATGTATCACGGATACAAATTTTATTTGATTAATAAGTATTAAAAATATATAATTTATATTATATATATAAAATGTTCTTTTATGATAGTTATGATATAATTATTGTTGGTGGAGGTATATCTGGACTATTTTTAGCATATAAATTAGCTGATACTGATTTAAATATTCTAGTTTTAGAAAAAGAAAAAGAATTTGGTGGTAGAGTTCATACTATTTATAAAAATGGATATCAATATGAATGTGGAGCAGCAAGATTCAGTAATAAACATAATAAATTAATTACTTTACTACATGAACTTGACTTAAAATCTGATATTGTTAAATTACCAAGTATTATTGATTCTATTATTAATGGAAAAAAAGATAAATGTAAAATAACTCATTTATTAAAAGAAGCTATATCTAAACGTAGTGAATTTAAAAAAGAATATTTACAAAGTATTTTGTTTTATCAATATTTAATAGATGTATTTGATTTTAAAACAGCTGATTATATTAATAGTTGCTTTGGATATGATAGTGAATTTTTTAAATTAAATGCAGAAGCTGCTATTAATATGTTTAAAAAAGATTTATTTCATGATGATACAGAATATTTTGTTCTTAAAAATGGTTTATCAACAATTATAAAAAGAATGGTAGAATCATTAGAATATAAGCCAAATGTTAATTTAAAACTAGGTGAAGGTGTTGATGAAATTACTGATAGTTTAGTGAAAACAAGTAAAGATTATAAATATAATTATGAAAAAATCATATTAACAATTCCACAAGAAAATTTAAAAAAAATAGAATATCTGAAAGATGTTAAAGAAATAGATTCGGTTCAAGGTATACCTTTATTACGTATATATTTTAAATATCCTGTTGGTAAAGATGGTGCATGGTTTAAAAATATTAATAGAACAACAACAGATAATTATTTAAGACATATAATACCTATTGATTATAATAATGGGTTAATCATGATTAGTTATACAGATGGATTTTATACTGATATGTTATTAAATTTATATAATAATAGCAAAGAAACATTAGTTAAAGCGATTCATAAAGAAATTCATGCATTATTTAAAATAAAACCGCCTGAACCAGAAGAAGTATTATTTCATTATTGGGAAAATGGTTGTCATTTCTGGGATACCGGAGTTGATATGAATGAAGTATATGAAAAAATAATGAAACCTATGTCTGATAAAGAATTATATATTTGTGGTGAATCTTATTCTAAAAAACAAGCGTGGATGGAAGGATCATTGGAAACATGTTTCGATCTGATGAAACTTATGAAATTCAAAAATATAAAAGTGAAAGTTAAAAAAGATAAAAAACTAAAAAAATATAATATAGATGATGTTCTAAAACAAGAAACATGGATTATATTAGATATTAAAGGTGAATTACGGGTATATGATTTAACTAAATGGATAGATGAGCATCCTGGTGGTGTTGCTGCTATTAAAAAAGGTATAAAAGCTAATATGTATTACAAAGATAAAAAAGAAGAACATGTATCACCAATAGAGTTATTTATGGGTAATAAAGTTCATGCGGATAAAAAAGTAATGGAAAACTTTTTATTAAAAAAGAATAAATATGTTAAATTAATTGGATATTTAATATAGTAATATAATATAATGAGTGAAATAGATTTTATTGATATGAGAACTCTCGTTAAAAAAATGATAATGGGTGAAATTCAGATAAATAGACCAATTACATTAACTAGCACAGATAGAACAGAAACTGAATGTATATCATTTATGAGTCATATATTAAAATATAATGGAGTTACTAAGAAAAATATGTTTGTATTTTTAAATGAAACATTATCAGTTTTTAATATGCAATTACAAAAATTAATGAAAAATCCAAATATTAATAATTATATTCAACATGTTAAGAGTGAATGGGGTGTTACTGATGATATTTTACATGATAATACTAATGACGAATTAGAATCTAATGTTAAATTATTAGAAGAATTAGTAGAAAATATGAATGAATTATGTAGTAAATTTAGAGATACAAATATTAAAGTAGATTTTAATGATGATAATGATGTTGTATATGAAGACGAATTAATAGAAAATATAGATGGGTTTTTAAATAGTATTTATAAATTTAAAGAACATACTGATAATTTAAATAATTATATAGATGAAATGGTTGAAAGTATTGATAAAGTTAATATGGAAGTATTAATGGATTTAAGTATGAAAGGCAAATTATTATATTTAAAATTTAATGATATTAATAAAGGTGATAATATAAGTGGACATATTCATAATATATTTTTAAATTATATTTTTATAGTTAATTTAATAAAGAAACATTTAATATATTATAAAAATGTTATCAAAAAAGTAAGTGAAATATCTGATAATATGGATAAATATATGAAAGGTAGTAGAGTTAAATTAAAGAAACATGATTCCATGTTTCTATTAAAAGAACAAGAACAAGAAATAGAAAAATATTTTGATGAATTAATGAATATATCTTAATTATTTAATAAATTTATCTAATTTAGATTTAGATTTATTAGAGTTAGATTTAGGTTTATTTGTATTTATTTTAAGTGAATATGATTTATCTTTTTCATTATATAATAGATTATTAATTTTAATAATTTTACATTCAGTTTGATCATAATTAACTTCGGATGCTCTATTTAATTTTTTTATATTTTTAACAAGTAAATTTGTTAAAAGTAAAGATTGTTTTTCATCTAAATTATTTTTTTCTTTTTCAGAAGAAACAAATGATTTAAATAAATTATTTTTAGAAGAATTATCTAATTTATTCCATGATCTGTGATATAAAGTTTGTTTTTCTTTTTCAAGTAATTCATCAATTTCATTTTTATTAGAATAATTATTTGCGTTAGATTTATTTATATTTGGTGAATAAGACGGCTTTTTGTGGACTTGGACATTATCTGATTGATTATTAGAATTTAAAATATTCTTTAAATCCATATATATTATTATATTAAATAATCCTTAAATATGGTTTTTTTTTTCTATGTTATATTATAAATAATAATGCCCACTGCTGCGGAAATGGATGTTGGAAAAGAATTACAAACAGAAGATTTTCCTATGGCGCTGGAAGAAAGAAAAGGAACGGAGTTTCAGGCGATGGGATCGCAGTTCAAGATCGATGATCCGCAGCGGGCGGGCGAATTCACACCAAATACGTCTACGCCACGCACAATCCTGATGGCCACTCGCGAATCCGCGAGGAAGGTGGCACCGACGGCGGTGGCAGCGGCGGCTAAGAAGCAAAAGATGGCGAACCCAATGGATGCGCGGCCGCCCCCAATGGATGCTGATGATATGTGGTTTAGCGAATACTACGATGTGCATGATGTGACGAGGGTGAGGAGTTTCAGGACTAATGGAGGACAACGTTACGACATTAAGTATTGTGGGCAACCAGTTCCACCTTCCTTTTTGAAAGGAGAAGACGAATTTCCGCAGAGGGACTGTCTATGTAACGAAGAGGTGGCCCGATTATGGGAAACGATGGATCCGCTGGTGGAGGAGGAGGGCGGCGGAGGAGGGGGTGGGGGTTCCGAACTTTCCGGAGGTGCCGCGGGTACCATTAACTGTAACGCAAACTACCGAGTCTCAGGATCTTTAAAAAAATTTTTAATAGCTTTTTTATGTTGTTTAAGAGGTATAGCAGATACATCATATATGGCCTTTAAATGTAGTAGAATTATATTATCAATCCTCATGGCTGGTACAGCAGTTACTGTAAGTGGTGCTATTATATATTTATTAGTTTGGTTTGTCAAGTATTTAGGTTGTAATATCGCCTTCCATGTTACAAACGTTACGGGTAATACAGCAGCAATTTGTGCTTGCTCTTTAGCACAAGGTTTTGCTTTTAAGTTAGGGATACTGACGACTCCCATCATGGGCATGGCGGGCATCACGGCGGCGGTTGTAGCGGGGGTGGCATATTGGAATAGAGATAACTTGCGTCGCCGATTTGCGACTGTTTTTAACACGGTGCGGCGGCGGAGAGCGGAACGGCTAACGGCAGGGGCGCCGGCGGTGGTGGCAGGAGATATAGAAACTGGTGAAATTATAGACACAAAACTAAATGAATTTTTTAATGATCCCACGAAAAAACTTACATTTCTAGGTAGACGTCTTCTAAAATTATTATGTGATACACAATTTAGAGAATATTTGAGCAAGTATTTTGATCAAGGGGTGCCCGCCGGCATTGATAGGAGAACAGCCCATTTATTTTTAATTTTAAGTATGGAGTATAAGTTTTTTAATATCCCATTAGTTAATATACATGATGCGGACGTAGAGACGTTAGAAGCACAAATAGCGCACGATCGTCGGCGCGCGAAAACAACGATCTTACAAAAATTAAAAAAGTTGATGGATAATACGGGAAGAGACCTTATTAAGGCACTATATATATTCACCATGCGATATTACGATATTATAGTTACACAGTTTAATAGTATTAGAGAATTCCTAAGATATGTTGGGGGATTGCCCGGTACTATACAGTCAGAAGATCAATCTGAAATCGAGGCGGCGCAACAACTTCTTCAACTCGTTGACGCCGGTGCCATGAACGAGTTCAACGATGATCTACTACAAGCAAATGATCTCAATGCAGCATACACGCAGCAGGCAGAGGCAGAGGCAGAGGCAGAGGCAGCGGAAGCAGCGGCAGAGGCAGAGGCAGAGGCACAAGGGATGGGACCCCCCCGCGCCGGCGGAGGTTATCCAACAAGAAGAAGAAGAAGAACTAAAAGAAGATCTAAATCTAAAAGAAGAACTAAATCTAGAAGAAGAAGAACTTTAAGAAAAACTTCCAAAAGAACTAGAAAAACTAATGTCAGAAGAAAATTTACCAGAAAATCTACAAAAAAATTATCTAGAAGAAGAAGTAGAAAATTATCGAGAAAATGAAATAATTAATTCAAAAAAAAAATATTTGTTATAGTATAAATAATGTCCGCTCAAGTAAAGAATTTTCTAGCTCCACTCAAACCTGTCTGCGATGCCGTAAAAGGTCAATCTGCTCTATTAACTGCTGTATTATTTTGCATTATTGCCTTTTCAATGCTCCCATTAAGATTAGTATTCCTTACCAATGTTCAAGAAGAAGTTATGAATAAAGTAAATGAAGGTTTAACTTCTTGGTTAGGCCAAATTTTCTTATTCTTATTATTTGTATGCTTATACATGAATGGTGATGTTGAAAACATGGTTTTATTACTATATGTTTTATGGTTAACCAACAATCAATAAATTAAAAGTCTTCATCTAATTCAAAATCATTCGCATCGGCATCCGCATTAGGATTTGCTGCGTTTGAGTATTCACCTACTCTTTTTTCAAAAAAATTCGTTTTACCTTGAATAGATATTGTTTCCATCCAATCAAATGGATTAGGAACATTATATATTTTCTTTAATCCTAGTGTTACTAAAAGTCTATCAGAAACATATTCAATATATTGAGCCATTAAATCATTATTCATACCAATTAATTTACAAGGTAATGATTCAGTTATAAACTCTTTTTCTATATCAACAGCTTCTGTAATAATTTCATATATTTCTTTATCAGAACATTTATTATTTAGTGAATGATGCATTAAAACAGCAAATTCAGTATGCATACCTTCATCTCTACTGATTAATTCATTACTATGACATAATCCGGGCATTAATCCGCGTTTCTTTAACCAAAATATGGAACAGAATGCACCTGAGAAAAATATACCTTCAACACAAGCAAAAGCTATTACTCTCTTATTAAATTCAGATTTATCACTGATCCATTTTAATGCCCAATCGGCTTTCTTTTTTACACTAGGAATAGTATCAATAGCATTTAATAATTTATTTTTTAAAGTAAAATCTTTAATATAAGTATCAATTAATAAAGAATATGTTTCTGAGTGAATATTTTCCATGGCTATTTGAAAACCATAAAAGAATGTGGCTTCTAAAATTTTAACTTCACGACAAAATCTTTCTACTAAATTTTCATTAACAATACCATCAGATGCTGCGAAAAAAGCCAATATACTATTTAAGAAATGTTTTTCATCATTAGATAAATTATTATAATCACTTATATCTTTTGTTAAATCTAATTCTTCTGCGGTCCAGAAGTTCGCTTGTGCTTTTTTATACATATTCCAGAATAGTTCGTGTTTAATAGGAAAAATAACAAATCGTTTTTCTTCATCCGAAGTTAAAATTTCTTTATCCATTTCAATATTATTGTCAATATTTTTTTAAATATGATTTAAAATTATATATATTAATATTTTATATGAAAATATTTGTTTTTGACTTGGATGATACTATAATATATTATCCATTTAGAATAGTTAATTATAATTTAATAAATATTGATAAAAGCTTATCGATATTATTAAACGAATTGGATGGAATTAAATTAATATATTCAAATGGAACTAATGGACATGTTATAGATGTATTAAAGAGAATGAAACTAGTAAATATATTCTCTAAAATATATGCAAGAGATACAATACCTCATATGAAACCACATATTAATTCATTTAAATTTGTAGAAAAAGATATAAAAAAAAATGTTAATAATGTGAATGAATATTATTTTTTTGATGATTTACTTGAAAATCTCCAATCAGCGAAAAGTATAGGATGGAAAACAATATGGGTAAATATAAATTATATTGATAAACCTTATTATGTTGATTATGCTTTTCCTAATATACATACAGCAGTAATGTATTTTTTAGTAAATTAATCGCTTGATGATTTAGATAGTTCTTTAAATATTTTGAGTTGTGTTTTTAATTCAGAATTTTCTTTCCGCAATAACATAATTGTTTTTCTTAATTCTCTATATTTATCATCATTATTAGAAGAAACTTCTTTTGATACATTTTTTTTACGATTTAATATATCTTGAATATTATTACATTCAATATTGTAAAGATTTAATTCTTCCATTATATATATTATAAATATAATTATATAAAGAATTATCTAACGAATATTATATGAATAATAATCATTATAGAACTTTTACAGCATCATCTGAGTATTTTCAAGGATTTAAAGTTGATATTAATATTACTGAAATTGATACATTAGATGATATTGTTGAAATATTTCTTAAAGAATTAAAAAAAGTATTAGAACTCAATAATTTTGAGATATTATTAGATAAATTTAAATATGGGAATTCGTGGCATATACATACACATACATTAGAAGCTATATTAACTTCTGATAGAAATGATGCATTGTATATATGTAATCACTGTAAATAATTCTATTCACAGAATAAATTTGAAATTTTAATTGAAAAATATTCACATTACAAACTAATCTGCTTTATATCGCAGAAATCATATCCAAAAGCGAAATCATGTATCCAACACTCTTGTTGTTGATCTCAGAGTACTATGGAGCAGTTCTACCAGTGGAGCTGGTCAAGCGACTGATTATGATGTCGCGTCCGGTTCTTCCATTCAAGGAAGACCTTATTAGTACTAGATTTAGTAGGGTGTGGGACAAGAGGTTGAGACGCACGTATGACCCGACTGGCGTGGGATTTGCCCCATTGGCGAGGATCTACTCGATGGAACGAGCAATCCAGAAAGCTGTTCTGGAGATGGGTCTACCGTGTCGCCCTATGTCTTGGGAAGGGGAGCGAATGACTGCTGAAGAAGCAATTGCTGTACCTGAGGAGATCCGCACTACTAGAGAATGCAAGATGACACGCACGCAGCGAGACTCACAGGTTTCTTCTGATTTGAAAGTTCTCACAATAGAATATATGAGAAAATTGGTTGAAATTCCTCGATTTGTCCATATGAGGAATCTTATAAATTTTGATGGGGTATGGGTAAAGTGTCGGCGAACATTCCATCCGGCGGCTGGAACAAAAACTAGGAGTTACTATCTTGTGGAGAAGTTTGTAGTGATATGTGATACATCTGAATGGGAAAACATGTATCCAAATTTATATGGTCAAGATGGATGGTGTTGGGATCCAAATGAAGATGAATAAAATAAAAAAATGAAAAAAACAATATAAAATAAATAGACAAAAAATATTTTTTTTTAAAATATTAATATATTAATATATTAATATATATATAATGAGTGTAGAGTATTATTTTGGTAAAAAATCTATATCATTAATAAAACCTGATAATACAATTAATGAAGGAATAAATAAACAAGATATAGAATATGATAGTAATTTAACAAATATAAAAGAGTTAGGTATTAGAAATGATATAAAAACTTGGTTCGGATTAAAAGAGGAATATTTAACTTTAGCATATCATGGAAAAAAAATAATAGGTTATATCTTATGTCATGAAGATATGTCTAATGGTAATAGTGCTACATTTGATCATGAAATAAATCCACAATTACCTAGAAAATCTCCAACTGATTTACATATAGAACCAGTTAATGTAGTATATATTGGTGAAATAGCAATAATAAAAGAATACCAAGGAAAAGGATTATGTACTAAAATGTTAGATTTTACTATAAATAAGTTTAAAGAAATGAATAAAAATGTATTACATATTTGGAATAATTCTGATACATTTGACGGTGTACCAGCATGTAAATGTTATACAAAAACAGGTATAAATAATGATTATATAATGATTGTAAGAAATAAAGAATCAAAAACAAGACCTAAATATCAAAAATATGAAACATTAGAATCATTAGAATGTATTATACCATTACCTGGAAGAATATATTTTTATTTTAATAGAAATTATTATTATTCAGATGAAATGACCTATTTTAGAGAACAAATAGATTCATTAGTTAAAACAAATGAAGAACAACTTAATGGAATGAAAAGAAAAGAATTACGATACTTAGCTATAGAATTAGGTGCAACAGAAGAAGACATTGAAAATGCTAATGAATTAGAAGATATTAAACAAGCATATATAGAATTAGTAATAAGATATCAACAAAGTAAAGAAGAATCTGGAGCTAAAAAAATAAAAAGGAAATCTAAAAAAAAAACTAAAAAATTAAAAAGAAAATCTAAGTTATCAGGTAAAAAAAGAAAATCTAAATTTTAAAAAAAGAAAATATTTAAAAAAAAGAATATATATAATATAAATATATAATGCAAATCTTTATTAAAACTCTAACAGGAAAAACAATTACACTTGAAGTAGAAGCTTCCGATACAATTGAAAATGTAAAGGCAAAAGTTCAAGATAAAGAAGGAATTCCACCCGATCAACAAAGACTTATTTTCGCAGGAAAGCAACTAGAAGATGGACGAACTCTTGCTGATTATAACATTCAGAAAGAATCAACTCTTCATCTAGTTCTTCGCTTGCGATAAATTTGTAAATAATTCTAATAGTTGATATATATCTGGTCTTTTTTTATATTTTAAATCAATGCATTTTCTAAGAACTTTTTCTAGTTCCGGATTTTCACCTTTTATAATTCGTAATGATTTTAATACTTCATTACGAACTATGTTAAAATCATCAATATTCTTCTTAAATATATATCCGGTCCACAATTCTATTAAAGTTACACCGATAGAATATATATCTGATTTGTGATTTAATATTCCTTCCATTTCTTGTTCAGGTGCGTAAAAACCAATAGTTCCAACTATGTGGGATGTTTTATCTGTTTTTGGTTTATATATACATGTACCATAATCTATAATTTTTACATATAAATTTTCACCATCATCATGAATCACAAGATTATGAGGTTTTAAATCAGCATGAATAATACCTAAATTATACATAGATTTAACAGCTTTTAATACGGATATGGCAATACTGAATTTAACTTCTTCATTCATCGTGTAATTCCATACGGTTTTACCAATATGCATATTATAGTTGCTCCGTGATATTTCACCTGTTTCTCTACCATTATTAATAGTATTTACTGCGTATTTATCTTTATTAATGTAGTGATATAAACTACCAGAATTAACATAATCCATTATAAGATAATAAGTAGTTTTATCTTCATTGTAAGAGTAACCATATATTTTCAACATTCTTTCTGAATAAGCTTTTGATCCAATATATAATTCGTTAATAAAATTAGTATCTAAATCACCATCTTCATCAATAATATATTCTTTTATGGCGACTATATTCTTTTTATATTTTCCTTTATAAACTGCTAAATTAGATCTATCAATTTCATCCTCAATAATAAGTTTATTGAAGTCAATGTACTTGTAATCAGACAATTTGTCCATAGTTTCATAAAAAAAAATTTTTAAAATGTTTCAAATTTATTATTAATATTAAGACTACTTAAAACTCACGTACAACCTTTGCTAGAAACTCTTCGGGTGTGTGAGTGACACGACTTTCTCCTCTCATAATACCTACTAGGACATAGCCCGCGAACAAATCGTAGACCGGATTGAAACATTCTGTGAGAGACTCTACATTTTTCTTAAAGAACTCCCAAGCAGGTAGAATATCCTTGGGAATCGAATCCACATCAAAATCGGACGTGTGCACAAGACCACTTTGGAAGATGTCTACCGGTTCACGAAGAGCTTCCTCATCACCAGAGATAGCTTGTAGAATAATGTTCATATCAGTAAGACACTTGATAGAACCGTCGCGGTCCTTCAATGTGACACCATTCTTGACTAGGGTGTCGCAGTAATTCACAGCGGATGACTCACAACTCTTGACATTGAGACAATGTCCTGTATCATTGATAAGTTGTTCCATTCCGCGGAGATCAGATACATTCACACCGAGAAGAGATTGAGCCATAAGCATTACGGATTTGTAGTTCGCTCCGCGTCCGGCCGCCGGATTAACGAGGCCTTCTGCGAACTTATTCGCCGGATGCGTAGGAGACATGCGACCATATGCAAGCATAAATGCTGTGAACACAATGTTGTCGCTGAATGCGCCCGTGAACTTTGAGACGAGTGCGTCATTAAATCGCATTTTTGCCATATGCTCGGAAGGGATATCAACGAGCTTACCTTGTGCGTGAAAGCGGTCAAGAATAGCCTGAGCACCTACCTTATTGAAGGATTCGCGTGCACCTTCTGGAGTGATGTAGTCGCCCGCAAAGACATATTTCTGATTGACAGAAAGATTGCTTCCAGTATATCCGCCCATGGGAGCGATTTGGAGAACATAGTCACACGACACACTTTCGAGTGCGGCGTAATCTGAGATAGTGAGATAAGACACGCTGGCGGTCATGTCCTTAATGATAATGTGTTCATATTCGCGGATCCACGCTGCGATAGCGTCGGCGGCAGTGACACCATCAGCTCCCGTGAAAACGAAAGTGATATCAAGATATGATGGATGGTTAGCAGCGGAAAGCTGACTAAGATAAGTCATCAAAAGAGCATCGTCGGTATCCTTGACACCGAAGTCAGTGAAAACGTGGATGATCGGAGATGCCATGATATATTTGTTGCGATACGAGTTTTTGCGATACGAGTTTTTGCGATACGAGTTCTGCGATATAAAGCAGAGATTTCTTTGTTATACAATCAAGAACAAACAAAATCAAATTTATTAAAGATTAAATTAGTCTTCTTTACTTGGAAGAACAGAATCACCGCACTCCGAATCTTCATCATCATCATCACCATCATCATCAGAATCAGAACCTACTAAATGATATAATACTCTATCTTTATTAGAATCATCATTAGGAGCATACATATAAGTTAAATCAACTATGATATCTTTTAGTAAATCTCTGTCAAGGGTAAATAAGAAATTTTCTTTTACCATATTCATATATGTTTCAATCATACTATCAATATCGGTAATTTTGATATCGTTATCTTTAATATATTTTGGTAAGATAGTGTGAATATTATCAGCATTAACTTGAACAATTTCCATTTATACATACATATATTTTATTTTATTAATATTTAAACTAATTATAATATTTATTACAACTATTTGATACATTATAAGGAGGTATTAATTTTCTTCTTTTATAAATACTGTTCATACAAATTCCATATTTATTTTTATATATTTGTGATTTCTTTGAATATTTTTTCTTTAATGTTTTAATACATTTACAATATTTTTTATTTAATTCTTTTTCTAAAATTTTATTATCTTTTTTTGATATTTTTTTTGTTTGTTTTTTTTCAATAAGTAATTTATATTTATCTTTACTTAATTTACTTTTTAATGAATATTTTTTTTTAGATTGTTTTTTAGGCATTATAATATATTATATATAATATATGAATATAATATTAATAATTATATTGATTAATATAATATTAATACTATCATTAAAATATAGTATTTATTTAGCACTATTCTTTTTAATAATATTGAGTGCCTATATGATTAAAATTTATTATAATATAGATAATGTATTAGAAGGATATACAAATAAAAGTAATTTTGAAGAAGAATATAGGAGAAATTTTTTTAAATTATTAAATAAAAATGTTAAAACAGATTTAGATGAGAATATATTATTTAATAGTATTGTGGGAAATTTTAAAGAATTAATGAAATTATTAAATGTAAGAGATGATGTGGTTCCAGTAAATCAGATGTGCAAGGGTGAATTTAGTGATTGGGGAAAATGTGATAAGAAGTGTGGAAGAGGAAAGAAGACAAGAAGGTTTAATGAATTACAAAAAGCAGGTAAGACAGGTATAAAATGTATATATGAGAATGGACAAGAACAATCAGAAGAATGTTTTGAAAGAATATGTAATGACGGTGAAAAGTGTGAAGATGATATTGATTGTTTAAGTGGATTTTGTGATAGAGAAAGAAATGTTTGTACTTATAGGAATATGTGTACGGTAAGTCAAACTCAAAATTGTAATTTTCAAGAATGCAAGGCATTAAATGATGAATTTGGAGAATATTCATATAATTTAGAAAAAAATAAATGTGAAAATATTAGAAAAAATGGATACTTAGTGAAAGAAGCGATAGGTGTTGGTAAAACAAGAGATATATTTAAAGAATTAAATAGTTTCATAAAAGATTATAATAAAAAATTCAAAGAAGATGCGACAAAAGATTTAAGTAGTAACTTATGTGATACTCTTGATATTTCAAAGGGAACAAAAGATTGTATTAATTTAACAAAAGATACATGTAATGGTGCGGGGCAATATGCATCTGAATTAGATAAATTAAGTATAGAAAGTGGAATAAAAACTTGTTTCTTTAATTCTGGAAAAAAAGTATGTGAAACAGGAAATACATGTGGTGGAGAACCTTTTGCATATTGTAAAGATGAAACTAATGGGAAATCAGGGACAACATGTTCTTTCATAACTAATGATGCTAATTCTATACCCATATATAATGATAATTATGAAGAAAGTATTTCACCGAACAAAAGTGGATCATTTACGGGGTGTTTAGTACACACAGATATGGATGATGTATGTGGCACTTTACATACAATATGTCCTAGAGGTGAATATTCAAGAGATGGTACGGGAAGGCAACCATGTAATAAAATTCAAAAACCAGAAGATTTTAATGCAGTGTTCTCGGTAGTCAATGGTTCAGAACAGGTTGGGGATGCAAGTCATAACGCATCATTTATATGTAAGGAGGGATATTTCTGGCCAGGAACAGGAAGACCACCACAAAATGAATATGGACAATACATATCAGGTTGTTTAAATTGTAGTGGTGCAGGAGAAAACGCCTCTAGATGTCCTAAATATAATTCTAGTGAGATTGCTAATTTTTGTAATAGAGAAAATAATCATCCAAAACTCATATCAGGTAAACAGTTTGACCGAGGGTATTTTGATAAATCAGAAAAAAATGATGTCTTTAAATATTGGAAACTGATTCCGGATGAAAATGTTAAACCAATATGTGATGACACTAAAAAATGCCTATTAGGGCTTTATAACGGAAGTACGAGTAATAGTACCCTTGCCAATGAAGCCTGCCCTTCTATCTGGGACGGAGGTAAAGAATCATCTTGTGATAAATGGTACGGGAAGGAACCAGGCGGTAACCCTGGGTATTATCCATGTAAAAATGGTTTTTTTGAAGGCTGTACTAATGATGACAAAAATTTCCTGGCCCCTATTGGTACACATTCGCAGGATATAAAAAAAATTAAAGATGACATAAGAATATGTGGTTTTTATACATAAATCTAAATAAATTATTAATATATTGTATATATATATATATATATATATGAATAAATATTGGATCTTTGGTCTAATTTTATTAACTATAATAATATTAATGTATATCATATTAAAATGTAAAAAAACTATTGAAGGTAATACACAAAAAGATATATTTGATGCATTTAATGAATCTCTACCAACAAAAGATAAAATGGAATTTCCATTAAATAAATTCTCAAAAATATTAAAAATATTAATATCACAATTAACTAATAAAGAAAAATATGGAAGCGAAGATGAATGTGAAGGCGAGTTTGTTTTAAATAAATTAACCGAAAAACCATGTGGACAAGGATTTAATGAAAGAGTATATAAAATAACAAATCCAGGAAATAACTGTTTACATACAGAATTATATAAAGAAAAAGTACCTTTAAAGTTATGTGGATATGGTGAAAAATGTAATATTGATATTGATTGTAAAACCGAAAGATGTGATAATGGTTTCTGTTCCTTTAATTTACAATGTAATCCTGAAATGATAAATTCATGTAATTTTGATAGTTGTATGAATTTAAATAGTAAAAATGATGATATTGATAAATATATTTATGAAGATGGTGTTT
>Ga0181412_1000531_pt1 | contig 16320 bp, 13 predicted proteins | sample 35SPOviralmetaG_FD_130113 | JGI IMG/M metagenome (GOLD analysis project Ga0181412, IMG submission 130113) | Marine viral communities from the oligotrophic San Pedro Time Series (SPOT) site, San Pedro Channel, CA, USA - 35 SPOT_SRF_2012-08-15 | ecosystem: Environmental > Aquatic > Marine > Strait... | reverse complement strand
TAGTAATTTTCCACGGAAATGTTATTGAAGACTTCAGATAACAACTGAATCGAAGACAAAAACTTTCTGTAATCGCATTTGACGATACGAAAAATCTTTTGAAAATCGTCATTGAATTCGATGTTTTCCATAGAACAAATATTTTTGATTGATTCTTTGATATCATCAAACGTCAAACTTCCACATTCGAAAACAGTACAATCATGTTGAATGTTTCTGGAAATCTTTGATAGATCATTACACGTAAAGTAGAAGGTTACATTCGAATTCTTCATGACATTTTCAATTTCTCTTTGAGTATTCATTGAAATTGTATCAATCTCGTCAAAATATACTATTTTGTGAGAAGACGTTTTGAATTTCACAAAGTATTTCATTTTCTCAAGCATTTTCGAAGTATCGTATTTGAATTTACTAGAAACAAACACAGAATCTTTTGGAATATCTTTCAAAAAGACACGTATGAGGGTTGATTTTCCATGACCGGACTTTCCATATAGAATAAGATTATCATATCTTTTCTTTAGAACAGCGAATTTGGTTTTACCACATATCGAATTGAAATCTTGAGGTCGATATTTTTCAGTGAATGATTTCATGATTTCCCATGATATAAAGGATTTGAGATGTTTTTATATCACTTAAGATGACTCAAGCAGCTATTCAATGAATGTTTATGATAGTTGTTAGATCGGTCAGTTGTAATTTTCGATGCTACCTTTTGAGCTGAATTCTTATCCAAGATATCGTCTTCTTTGAAGAAAACAAATGTCTTTTTGCGTTTGTTGATCAAAAAAACGAATGCAACAAGAAGACATATAGATATCAGTATTTTCAATTCGCTTTCAATCATTACATACTTACAATATTTTTTTTAATCCTTTACAATAAGAATATCCATTGCTTTGTGTATATTGTCAACACATATGACATCAAACGATTTGTCAATTAGTTTCGGGTAATCTTTCTTGATCTTATCAAGATCTTCCTCATTCTGCTTTGGACAAAGGCATAATGTGCAACCGGCCTTCTTCGCACCGTGCAGTTTAGAATCCAATCCTCCAATTGCGAGAACATTACCAGAAAGGTCAATTTCACCTGTTGTTGCGATATGGTTGTATACCTTTTTGCTCATCAACTTTGAATAAATTGCAACAGTAATTGCAGTTCCGGCCGAAGGTCCGTCTTTCGGTGTGGCTCCTTCTGGAACGTGAATATGTAGATCCGTATTTTTCATCTTTTGTGAGATCTTAGTTTGATTTCTAGGATCAATCAAGCTCCATGCAACACTTTTGGCGACGGCCATCGATTCTTTCATAACATCTCCTTGCATTCCCGTCAGTCTCAGGCCCAGAGTCGTATTCGAAGGGATGTATTTTGTTTCAATGACCGTGAGACCACCAGTTCCATTAGAGCATGCGTACATTCCGTTAATTTTGCCGACTTCAGGAAATTCGTGGATTCTTTCCGGGCGAATTTTACTCTTATCCTTAAGGAAATCGGTCACGACATCATTTGAACTGACACTAAATGGAAACTTAATAGATGAGGTTCCTGTCAAGTTACGAAGATTGATTTCACGAATAACTTCATATAGGATCTTTTTCAGACTACGAACCCCACCTTCTAGAGTATAATCTTCAATGATTTTCCTAATTGTATCCTCTTTCATCTTGATACTCCCATTCTTGATACCAACGTCTTTTTCGATGGACGGAATGAGAAAGTTTTTGGCAATTTTTACTTTGTCATCAAGCTTGAACCCCTTCGTATTCACATGCTGAATTCTATCCATTAGAATAGGATTGATTTCTGAACGTTCGTTGTAACTGAACACGAAAGTACACTTAGATAGATCAATATCAAGCTCTGCGAAATATTTATCTTTGAAGTGGGTGTTTTGAGAAGGATCAATCAAATGAATTAGAAGATTGATAATCTCGTCACCTTTGGGAGTCTTTGAAACTTTGTCAAGTTCGTCAAAGTAAATTACAGGATTCATGCATTTTGCTTTGATAAGAGCATCTACAATCAGACCGTAACGAGAACCCTCATAAGTGAAAGAATGACCTTCCATATTAGAAGCATCTGTAAAACCACCCAGAGGAATGGTGACGAAAGGACGACCTAGTGCCTTTGCAAATCCCTTCTCAATAAGCGTGGTTTTTCCATTGCCCATTGGACCTTCAATCCCGATAACAAGTCCGTTGGAAGACTTGTTAGAAATGTTTTGTGCTACATAGCGGAGAACTTGTTTTTTGGCTTCATTGTGCCCATACACTGCATCATCCATGAACTTTTGGGTTTTTCCCAGAAACTCCTTAACACTCTTTTTATCTTCAACATCGACAGGGTTTTCATTGATATAGTTACTGAACGGAATTTTCAATGCGTTGTTTACAAACTCACGATACTTATTCGAACCATCCGAATCTGAAGTGTTCAAAGCGTCGATAATATTTGTCTTGAAGATCTTAGGAAGATCGGATAGAATAAGCTTGTAGATAATGGGAAGATTCGCATTCTTTGCGACGGGTTCGTTAATATGTTCGAGAATCTTGAGTTTGTCTTCATCGTCCATACTTTCGAATACCGCAATTTTTGTCTTGATAGTAGAATGCTTGTTATTGAGCTTCTCATTGAAATACTTTTCAACATCCACTGAATTCGACCGATTTCTTCCAGAAATTTTGCGCTTTTTGACGGCGTTCTTTGATTCGTAGTCGTCATCATCGTCGTCATCGTCGTCTTCATTGTCATCGCCATCGTCGTCGTCATCTTCATAGTCTTCATCATCGTCGTCGTCATCTTCATCTCTCATTCTCTTCTTAGTTTTACCTTCAATACTTTCAACCATTCCCAAATGGTACTCGATTTGTTCATCAATGAATTCAATGATAGAAACCTTGTTTGGCGTCTTTGATTTGTGCCATTTTTGAAGATCTTTTAGAACCAAATTATGCACTCCTTTTAGAACCTTTTCAATTTCGGTCTTCTGGTGTTGCGTCATTGAGACAGAAGACGCTGAAACGCAGGGAGATGTGTCTTTCAGCTTCCTCATGAACAAATCAAGCAGTCGAGGATTATCATACATTTTTGTTTGTAACATGGATTCTCTCAACGTTCTATAATAGTCGACAATCAAAATGCAAGAATGCTGAAAAGAATTTGCGAGATCCATATTTGATACAATATTTTATAAATACTAAATAACACACAATAGTTTCTGACAGTCATTTTTAATTTTTTTTGCAAGGGCTACTTTACATACTCTATTTCTTCATCTTTATCTAGTTCTTTGCGAAGAGTTTTCAATAATAACATCTTATATTCAAAGTATTCATTCGATTGCACTTCGCATCCTATCACTATCTTGACTCCCCATGTTGAATGCTCATATTTGATTTTGACGGTGCTAACGTCAATCCCTTCAAACTTTTCATCAATGACAGATAGAATCTTATTTTCAATACGTTCAAAATCGTTATCAGACGCTACTGTCATCGCTACCTTCACAACTACGGTCGAGCTTTTAGATACATTTACAAAAGAATCTGACCAGAATTTATTGTTTGGAACGTATCTAGTTTTTTTTGTAAATTGATCTTGAACTTCAATAGATAACAAATTCAACTTACGTATGCGTCCTTCAAAATCACCAATAATAACATAATCGTTCAATTGAATGCGATTGAAAGCGATTAAAAGCAGTCCCGAAACGTAATTTGAAATTTGCGTTGCCATTGCAGCAGGTAAAGCAAGAAAGAAAAAACCAGCATATGTTGCTATAAATAGTTTATTCACCTTTGCCACGTTTAATGCGATCAATAATAAGATTATAAGTGTTACAAATCTCACGAGAAGAATACTCACGCCCTTAGAGAAGAAATCGTTTACGTACTCGTTGTCGTAATTCCTGCTTTGAAGATGTTTTGTCAGTCCGGCTGAGATCGGAAATGTCGACAATACGATGATTACAGCTATGACATATCTCAAATAAATGAGATTTTCAGATTTGGACAAGTTTGCAAAAGACTTTATGATATTACTTACGACTTTTTTCGCTTCCATTACTTAAGTGTATAGAAAAATATATCATATGGGGACCTTACGTAATTGAAAATGGTTGAGAAAAGAACTTAAAATGAAAGGATATCACGTATAAATTTATGATACCATGATTTTCAATGGTGAACTCAATGAGAAGGATCACGGAAAACTTGCTCTCGACATCACTACGATAATGGGCAATGCAAGAAAAAACAAATCTGAAATCACAAAGTTCTCTAAGAAAGACTCTAAGAAACACAATAAGAACGTCAGATATCTTACTCACTGGTTCAAGGATATTGAAAAACTAAAGAGTTCTCAAATCGAATGTTTTGAATCGATTGGAAAGAAAATGATTGAGATATTAGAAGATAATCGTTGTAATATAAACAAAGATGACTATATCATTGAAGCGCAACGACGAAACGGTGGTTTTTCCAAAGAAAAAAACAGGTCACCTTTCATTTGGCATCAAGATGGTGAAAATATTGTAACCATAATTTTCTATATTAGAAAAGATGCAACTATTCTGGGTGGTAATTTGATGATCGACGAGAGATTTTCGAAAGGATATTGGGATTATTTCAAATCAAGCGACTTGGTGAAGGAAATTGACATTTACGAAAGACAGTGTCTCATATTTGATGGAGAAATGTATCATAAACCGATGGATTTCAGTGGTTTTGGTTGTCGTGATATAATTGTCGGACAATTCAACAGAATCACGTGATGCAGATGAGACCTACAAACCAGTAGATCATCTTTTTTACTAGAATGAAGTTGCGTTTCTTTTTGAAGGTTCCACGTAGGAAAGCTTCAGAAACTCAAAGATATCTCGTTCGCTAGAAAATATCTTCTCGACATCTTTAAATTTGTATTCATTCAAGGTGTATCCAATCTTCTTTGCGTGTTCTCGCATTTTTACATTAAAATCTTTGTTTCCTGTGAAGTAAAGAATCGCAAACGGATAGTCTTCCTTAGAAGTGATCATGAAATCTACGCGTTGACCTGTAGATTCTTCATTGATTTTACAAATTGTCATCGATTTGTGTTTGCCCTTGGAAAGTGTTTCTTTGATAATGTTCTCTTTTTTCAGTGTTTCTATAATTTTATCAAAGATCTGAAGGTTATCACTTGTAAAGATCACATCAATATCGCCAGAATCACTCGATCCGCGACGATAACTTCCTACAATCTCATATTTCAAATCGAGGAAATTTTTGAAAATATCTCTGAATTTAGAATCGTATGTTTCAATAACGTTTCTCGGAATTCGTTGCTTGATATCTTCGTAATATTTCAAGCCGATTGTTTGCTTGGCGTTCAAATCTTGTGGGCTATTTTTTAGCTCTTCAATAGACGTGAACTTGTCCGATAATTCCTTTGCTTTCTTTGGACCGACTCCGTAAATTTCCGTGAAACTATAAAATGGTTTGGTTAACTCGTCTTCAACGAATTTGATTGTTCCTGTATCTTGAAACTCTTTGAATCGAGTTTTGATCGATTTACCAGTTCCCTTGAGACCGTCAAGTTGTTTGACATCAGTCAACTCAACATCAAGTTTTCTAATAGATTCGATCGCAGTACTTGTCGCCTTTGCTTTAAAAGCCTCGGAATTACACTTATAAATGTATTCAATTTTTTCAAGAAGGTGAAGGAAATTAGAATTCATGGTGACTTATTTCTGATATGATGATGTTCTGTTCGTATTGTTATCCATCTCATTTTTCGTTTTTTTCTAAGGGAACACAAAAAGCATCAATGATATCATCTATCAAGCTTTCTAGGTTTTCTCTTGAAAGCTTATTATCAACACAACTTTCCGATAATATCAATTCGGCAATATCGATTATATTTTCGCTAATTATTACGTAATATTCTTGAGCTTCCTCGTTTGTCATAGTATGCATCTTGTATGTTCGAGTTCTTTCTAAATTTTGCATTAGTTCTTCTTTCATACTTAGAAGCGTTTCTCTTGTTGTAGTAAGAATCTCGTCACATTTGATCGGCTTACTGACATCAATTGGATGAATAGATTCAATGATATTTTTTATGAGAAATCTCATATTTTCTTTATCCGTACATATTCCGTACTCGAGCAAAATACGGTTTATAGAGTTAGTTTTGTAAATCAACTTTTTCAAAATGGTTGATTCGGTTCTTACCTTAATTCCGAACAGTGAATCATCTTCTGGTACGCTACCATCACAAACAGCATCAACAATATCGAAAAGGAATTTTTGTATCATTAGAGCATTCGGTTCATTTTTCAAACAAACTTCTGTCGGGATAATAAGTTTCGCCATGTCGTATATAGAATCTATAAAAATGATAATCTCATCCTCGAACTCTTCACCTGCAATTCTACCTTTTTCGCGATCTAATGACTTCTTCAGTTCCTCCATCAGCTCATCACAATTTCTACCCATTATTGATCCAGAGAGCATCATGTAGTTCACCCCCACTCCAATCCCGCTCTTTATATTGGTCTTTTGAGTGCACGCACCGTTTATCATTGTTCTGTTGATTTTGTTAATGTGACCGATCAACCTTTTGACTACAGTTGAATCAGTTTTGAATTTGAATCCTAGTTCATCACTCATTAATGATTCCTCCTCAGAGATATTCTTATTATTGTTCTTGTTCTTGTTCCTTTTATAGAGAACGTATATCAATATGACTAGTATTATAACTAAAACTATGATAGCTAAATACAGAGGTGTTGACGACATATTATAATACGTATATGTTTTTTTATAGAATAACATAAATGAAATCAGTATGATCTGAAATTGACATAGTATTCTTCATGTGGTATGGGTGGCTTTATGGAAGAACGAAAATGACTATCTTGGTATGACTCGTTATTTGTAAAGCCTTCTGGCTTAACGCACGTTCTATCGCTATTAACACATTTGTCACCATTCCAAACACATCGATAATATAAATCAACTTGAGGATATGATTTTTTGACATATATACCGTCTGTTTTACATTTCTGTTCTGCATCAATATCTATGTCTCCACAATCCGATACGGTATCATAATGAGTATAACCATTCGCAGTACATACCTCTCTAGTCTGTGGTGGATTCGGGCGATAGTTATCATTTGCACCACGATCAACATTTGCACCACCATCTCGGAACCGATTTGGATTTATTATTCCATCACAGCGTTTGTAATTTACACATTGAGACCCTGTCCACTTACACAACCATTTAACGTCGTTAGAATCGTTAATCCATCTACCTGTATGGATATCTTCTCCTCCACATTTTACTTTTGCATTTTCATCTGAATTGATATCACTACATTTTACTGCGGGTTTGTATTGCGCATTTGAATCGTCACATATGGTCAAACCGGGCTCAAATCCATAATAAATCGAGTTTGAGTTCGAGTTCGTGTTGTTCTTTCTATAGTATGCATATATCAAAAGGGACAACACTATTACTAAAAGTGAAATCGTCAAATACAGAGGTGTTGACGACATATTATAATACGTATATATTTTTTTATAAAGGGTATATTTAATGAATGTCTTTATACGACATAGTTCAAATAAGACATTGAATGGTGTGTATAAACATCTCGCAAATACAGTATATTACAATAGATCAAAGCGTTTATATTTTCGAAGGTATCACAACAAGTATGTTATATCTAAGACTCTGAATGAAAGCTTGAACTTTCTCGCTTATTATGACATTTCTTCATGTAAATTTTTTGTTTTTGTGAGAGGTTGCTATAAATTCGAACTACAAACCGAGATCGAATTCGACGAAGTAAATGTCAAAGCTTATCCCGATCATACAGTATTCAAGCGTGTGGATTTACCGATGTTTGAAAAGGATCCCGCCATCACACAAGGACAAGCGGGAAATTGTTGGTTGATTTCAACATTCATTTCTTTACAAGATTCAATTGAATACTGCGAGAAGACACGAATAGTGTATTTGATTTCTCAAAAAAATGACACTGCAAATTTTACGAAATTGATAGAAGCGATTGACGATGATTCATTCAAAGTCTCTTTATTTTTGAATGGAAAATGGGAAATTGTTTGCGTCACAAATGAGTTCCCAAGTAAACACAAAAGTCTAACCTATGTCAAGGCGAAATGCATGTGGCCGCTGATACTGGAAAAAGCGTTTTTTCTTAAACTAGGATATCAAAGAATAAATAGCTCGTATCCTCAATATGCATTTCATATTCTTACTAGTAGAGATGAAAAATATGAGTATTTTTGTAAGAATTCCGATAATCAATGGTTGTTTTTCAATGGAAAATATGAATGTGACATAGATATGAAAGTACTTAACTTGTGTTATAACCAGTCATATTATACGCATGAAGATATAGTCAGTATATTGAATATCAAGAATTCTAAAAAACCAATTATAGTGTCTATAAACTCATCAAGAAATAGAGAAGTTTCCTGTAGAATATGTCGTCGATTTTCCTTGAATCATACCTACGTATTCCTTGGAATCGAACAAAATAAGGTCATTCTCAGAGATCCGGCAAGGATTGCAAAGATTGTTTTGAATCTTGATAAGTTTTTGAACAAATTCAACTGTATCTCGATATTTTAGCTTATTAGCTGATTAGCTGATTAGCTGATCTATACTTATCGAATTGTAAGCTTCTCCTTGATTGTCGTCGGCTGATTCTCAATTTCAGTCAAGACCTCGTCGAGAAGCTGCTTGGCCTGGTCCTGGTCATCTAGCTCGTAGATTTTATCGAAAGTCTCTTTGAGATACTTAGCAGAGACCGACTTCTTCGTTTCAGTTGACTTTAGCTCGATGATTTTTCCAGATGCATTGAGCTTGAAAACATACGTATCTTTCTCTTTCATAATACGAATCAGTTCTTGCTCAACAATCTTCTGGGCTGACTTGAATTCCTTGACTTTTTTGTGAAGCGCTTTGATGGAATTCGTGATTTCAATAAACTTTTCGACATTGACTGTGATATGATCAGACATTTTTATTGTATATCTTGATGATAATGAGACGAGTTATTTTTATATGTCTAAAATTCGAAACGGCACTCTTATAATTGTTTTGTTTCTATCCAGCTGTAAATATCTGAAATATAGCTTCTTTTTATAATCTCCAATATTTTCAGGCAGGATACCGTAGAAATGTGGAAAACCTGAATTATAAATTTCAATGAACGTTCCGGATTTGCACATTAACCAGCGTTCGCAAAGCCAAAAGAAATTATCTGGTATCATGTTCCTAGGTGTCTCTGGAATCATCGGCAAATTAGCTATATGCTTAGAAGACGACCACCAGAAGTTTCCACTATAACAACAACAATGAGATTCATCATCTATTTTTTGTTTCAGATTTCCTGAATTTATAGCATTCACCCCGACCGTTTGTGCACCAGTTTCAAGTAATTTCAAACACAATTCATATTTTTCTATTAAAAAGTATTGCATCACTTCTCTCCAAAGTTTTATACCTTTATCGTCGGGATCACGTGTGACTCCCTTAGAATGTATATATAGAATATATGATTCTTCGTTCGATCGAATTACATGCTCTCTCATAGCATTTAGCGTCAATCGTTCGCAGTGTTCTTTAAATTTTGAAAACGCAAAAACTTTTATTTTATTTGACCTTTGAGTTAGAAAGTGTATGTCATTCACATCTTTTCCTAAAAATCCAATGTAAATGTTATCGCATTTTTCAATCAGTCCTGAATCGCTGATAGTTTTATATTGTTCTTCGATGATGCTTTTCCAATTCGAGAGCTGACAAATGTGCCAGTATATATCTATAGTCATTATATAGTCATTAATTCTAGAATAGATTATATAAATGAAAAATTTCAAAAAAGTCAAATCAAAAAATTCCCAATATTCTTGGGCGAGAATTACGAAGATCTTCCAACTCTTCGTCAAGCTTCGTGTTCTCCTGTTTTAACATTTCATTTTCGAAGATTATATCAGTCGACTTCTTGTTAGTAGTTTCGATTTCCGTCTCTAGTTCTCTGATGAATTTGTCTTTCGCAGCAATAATTGTCATTGACGCTTTCAATTCATCGTTCATTTTCATCCATTTCCCTTCTAGAACTCGAACATCTTTCTTTAGCGTAATTATATTCTCGGAAAACATATTCAACTTTAGAGTAAGTTCTTGTGTTTCTTGACGTGAGTTTTGTAGCAACGTTTCCTTTTCCTTCAACTTATTGATCTGCATCTTCACAACATTTTCCATCTCTTTCATTTGATCTTTCAGCTCATCGACCTTATAGCGCATCTTCGCAAGATCCTTCTTTATGAGAGTCGCATGATTAGTCTGTTTCTTTACCTCTATTCGTGCTTTTTGTAATGCATCTCTAAGAGCATCTTCATAGTCATCGCCAGACTTTTGTTTTGACGAACACGAACCCATTTTCAGGGATTTGAACGTATCTTATAATAAGGTCATATAAAAAAATGGAAAATGATATGTCTCTGTATTCAAATTCCGAATAGAATTACATATCGTTATAATACAGAGATTACAAGATGTCAATTATATTCAGTGTAAACGAGAATTGTCTCTTTGGAACAACGAACAATGATCTGGCTTACTCATGCAGTGAGGACATGAATCGATTTGCGACTATTTCAAAGTCCATTGGGAATGTAGTGATGGGCCGTAGTACATTCGAATCTATCGGAAAACCTCTAAAAGGTCGTAAAAACATTGTCATTACTTCTGATAAGTCATATTCGACGAAGCACGAAGGAATCATCACTATAAGTAAAATCGAAGACGCATTCGAAGTTGTAGACGATCCATTATTCATTGGTGGTGCTCAAATCATCACAAGCATTTTTGATAGCAATTTGAAATTCAAGATTCATACCATTTATAAAACAACGTTCAATCACATGTCAAATGAGACCAATTCCATCAAACTTGATATCGATCTCATTGACTATGATCGTATTGCACATCATTCTTCCAAATCCAACGTGAAATCGATGTTTGGCACATATGATATGAAAGTATCTTATGAAACTTTCAAAAGAATCAAGGAACAAAATTACGAATATGACTATCTCAATGAAATGAAGCAAATTGTGCAACATTGGCCCAGAATGACACGTAATGGTCTGACCCACAGTAAGTTCGGTGTAAAATTCACGTATGACTGCCGGGGCGGAAAGATACCCATGTTGACCACTAAAAAAGTTGCTTGGAAGACTTGTATCAAGGAACTTTTGTGGTTTCTTTCGGGAAATACAGACAACAAGTCTCTCAACGACCAAAAAGTGCATATTTGGGATGGCAACTCTACACGCGAATTCCTTGACTCTCGCGGGTTAACTGATTATCCCGAAGGAACATTGGGACCTGTGTATGGATTCCAGTGGCGTCATTGGGGCGATGAATACATTGATGCAAATACAACGTATACAAATGGATATGACCAAATCAAGATGTGTGAGGATCTCATTAAGAATGACCCGAACTCCCGTCGTATCATATTATCTGCGTGGAATGTGTCCGATATTGATAAAATGGCCTTGCCTCCCTGTCATATTCTGTGTCAGTTTTATGTAGAATCCGACGATACTTTGAATCTCCAGTTTTATCAAAGAAGTGGTGACATGTTTCTTGGCATTCCATTCAACATGTTATCCTATTCAGTCCTTCTCCACATGATGTGTAAGAAAACTGGTAAGAAACCCGGATATGTTCATCATGTGATTGGAGATGCCCATGTATACCACGATCACATTGATGCCGTTGAAGAACAGTTCAAAAATACCATCAAATCACAACCAACTGTTGAAATAAATGAGAGGGTGAATTGGGAAGATTTCACCATAGATGATTTTGTAATCAAGAATTATGAAAGTGCTCCCAAAATCAGCGCTCCCATGAGTGCGTGATTGTGTTGAATTGTGAATTGTAAAAATTGTTAAAATGAGAAAATGGATAAATAATCAACTTGAAAGTCACATATGGTTTATGTGGTTGTTTAAAGATTATGAGTAGTAATATTCACGGAATTAGCAATGATGTGAATGATGACTGGGATTATATTATTTGTCCTGTTTCCAGAAAGCATGTTGTTATTCCTGTATTATTATCAGATGGAGTAACGTATGATATGTTTTCTCTATTGAAACATCGATATGATGGTTCAAACGGAGATAATTTGAAATCGCCTGTAAAGGGGTTCGAATGTAAAGAGGAACCTATTCTCGAAGAATCATTGTTTGAAATTATGAACAAGAATTCTAGTATTGAAAAGTTGCGCATTGAAATAGGAAGTGAATTTGAATTTTCTAACAGTTCACTCTACAATTGTATACATTATTTGTGTGACGAATATATGCATGATTCTATTATCAAATTTTACGGTGTTCCGAACACATGGAATGTGTCAGGTGTTACGAGTTTGATGAACACGCTTTCTGTATTTAATGATGCAGACACATTCGATTACGATATATCTTCCTGGGACTTGTCAAATATAAATAAGTCAGGAGTAGGATATTTCACTAATGTGCTTGCTGGAAATTATATGATGGACAATGAATTCGCAAAAAATCTACATGATGAACAATACGAATTGCTATTGAAATCCATTGATACGAATGAAACACAGAAGACTATGAAACCTCGTATTCGAAGACAGATGCTCAAAGAGCGTTACGAAAAAGATCTAGAAGACCTAAATGTCGGTCCAATTCAAATGGACACTAGATCGAAGGTGAGAGAAAGGATGGCTAACGCAGCTGTAAAACGAATGAATACCAATAGAACTACCTAACAAACACACTCACACAACGAATAAAGCAATTGAGGAATAAGACAACAGACTGTCTCCCAACATATTTTGCACGAGTTCGTTGTGTTTTTTTTATATCGTAATAGTATATCAACACAACATCATGGTGGTTAAGATGTTCAAAAAGATTCTCACACGAAAAAAAGCACCTGTATCTAATCGCAAATATACAAAAAAGAACACGAAGACAAAATCGAAGAAGGTAGGCGGCGGCGGCAAAAGAGAGAACAACGCCAACACTCGCTCGAACTCGCGTTCGGCCCCGAACGAGGGGCCGAACTTGCGTTCGACCCCGATGCGTGCTCCTCGCCCTGATTCTGGACTTACTCCCCCTGTTAGTGAAGCAGAAGAAGTTTCATTTGATACATATGGTGACGGTATGGGTGTAGAAGAAGAAAAGAACGGTAGAACCACTCCCCCTCCTTATGTTCCACCTCCCCCTCTTCCTCCTCGTGGCCCTGCTGCTGCTTCTGATCCTCCTGCTGCTGGATCTCCTCCCACTGTTTCTCCTCCTGAAGATGATGATCTCGAGAAAGAAAAGGAAAATGCCCAAACTGAATATGCAACAAGAGAAAGCACAAAGTCAAATACTAGTAGTAGTGCTCAGGCCACAGAAGATGAAATAAAGAGGGAAACAGAGGCAGCTCAGACAAGGGAAAATGTCAAAAGACAGGAAGATGCGGCAAATAAGGCAGCTGAGAGACAAGATAAAGCACTCCAAGCTGAGTTAACAAATCTTTCTAAACAGAATAGTGATTTGACAAACAAAGACGGCAAGACACCCGAGAGGGCTAATATGGAGTCGAATTTGAAATTCAATGAACCATTACCAATGTTGATGAAAACCTTCAAAAAGGCAAAGGTGAATCCTGGTGACAAATCGGAATACTTCAATTTGGACAATGATTCCCTAAAGAAACTGATCCACCATTGGTATGGAAATAAAAGAGGTTTCTTTGATAAAGTATTGAGAGGTTTGGGTATCACAGGGCCACCAGTTCCCATTGCGGAGTGGGATGTATCACAAGTCACTAATATGAGTTATCTTTTCACTGAAGCAAAAGACTTTAATGAAAATATTTCTAGTTGGAATGTTAGTAACGTGCAAAGTATGGCATACATGTTTTATGAATCTGACCGATTTTCCCAGAATATCAATGACTGGGATGTTGGAAACGTTCGTAATATGAGAGGTATGTTTCAAAGATCTCAAAAGTTCAACAGTTATCTAGATCAATGGGATACTGGTCGTGTTCTTGATATGCGCGACATGTTCAAGGACTCGAGAAAATTCAATAGAAACATTGATACTTGGAATGTTTCTAACGTTAGAAACATGGAACGTATGTTTGAAAATACAGCTTACAACAAACCGTTGGCATCGTGGAATGTCATGAGTGTGGTTAACATGGCTGGTATGTTCAAAGATAATGTAAAATTCAATCAACCCCTGGCCAATTGGGGATCATCATTAAAAAGTATCAAGAATCTAGATCTATTTTTACACAATGCCAAAAGTTTTAATCAAGATTTGAGCGATTGGAATCTCAGTAAGATTGGTGTTCCCGAGTCCATGTTGTTTGGAACAACCGTAAGGCAAGAATTCTATCCTATTGGTCAACGAGTCAATACTCAGTCACAGAACATGGGTCTCACTCCATCAGAAGAGAAGAGAGCGCGTGAGAAACAAGTCAACGCACAAGTAAAAGCGGATTTGCGTAGATTAGAAGATCAACAAATAGCAGTTAGAAGGTCATACTTAAAACAGAAAAGCATTCATGACGAGAAACTTAAAAACTTTAAAAATGATCTCATACTGGCACAAAAACAATTTGAGAGTGAAATGGAGCGCAAAATTAGTGAAACAGACAACGCTCTTATGGAAGAAAAAGACGAGGCGCTCAAAAATAAAGAATTGTTAGGAAAGCTTGGTGTATCGGTCGAAGGAGTAAGGTCAGTAAGGGAAACAGCGGGTGATCTAGGTAAGACTGGTCGCCCAAAAGAAGAAACTGGTCCGCCAAAGGATAAACGCAATAATACAGGAGTTCCTCAGATTAATGAAGAGGGTATGAAGGCATTTTTAAATTTTAAGTACCCTGATGAGTTCAAAGGACAAGGCTATAAACAAATGCAAGAGTTTATTATGAAAAAACCAGAAGTTAGTTCATGGGAAAATTTTTATAATGAGAATAAAACAGGTTTTGGAAAGGTTAATGGTGAAAAGAAAAGTATTTGGAAAGATGGGAATAAGCCACAAGAGAAGACAGGTAAAAATAGAGGATCGAGTAGACGCAGAAAATAAATCTAGTCGTCAACAAATATATCTCATTTTAAAAAGATGATATATGGAGTCTAATATTCATTAGTGTTATATGATTACTTTTTAGTATTTCTTTTACTATCTTTCTTACTCTTTTTAGAATACTTTTTTGATTTCTTACCAGGAATTGACCTCGGCTTCGTTCTTGTTTTGGGTTTCATATTTGATTTATTTGTTTTCTTATTTGAAATTCGTTTCTTATATTCTGCTAGTATAGCATTGTATTTGCGAATAATGTCTTTTATTTTCATTGATGTGTTTTCTTTTGTTTTAGAACTATCGCTGGCACCACCACTTTGTCCATTATTTCCATCAACTAGATTGCGTAATTTTACAATAAGTCCATCCATCTCTTGCCTTAATTTTGGATCATTTGTTTTTGTTTTACTCAAAGTTCTATTTAAGTTTTGAATCTTTTGTTGGAGGCTGTCTTTACTCTCTTTTGGCCCTGCAAAGGTCGGACTATCAAAATCAGAAACTTCCTCAAAGTCTAAGGCATCATAATCATCATAGTCATCTTCGGATTCGGAATCTTCTTCGGGTTCTCTTTCCTTCACGTTCCATTCACCATGTGGCACACCATACAAGTTATCAGTAACTATATCACACTTACAATCTAAATCTATGTCCCCCGTACCTTCTTCTTTATTATCACAATTACATTCCCATCTTTTGTTAGTCAGTTCACCTTTACTGTTATAATTTTGTAAAACCAAGTCCATACCTTCGTCCGGATTTTCATCATCTTGATATTCTAAACCGAATGCTACTTTTCTTTCGATTTTACCATCCTTTCCATATGGAATAGCGCATTCGCAATCCTTCATACCATCGTCGTTAATCTCACAGTCAGTACAGTTCCATTTATTTTTCATTCTCTTATCTCTCACAATAATACCATCTTTGGTTCTATCAATGTCAGAAGGCACTATGTTGAACTCAACCTCTCCGGTATAGAATCTTGTTCTTTCCTCCGGAAGTTTCCCACCTTTTTTGCTGGTTTTATGTTTGGTTTTAGAATTCCTGCGAGTTTTTGTGGACGTGTTTGTAGATTTTTTAGCACCACCTGTTTTCTTCTTGCTTTTATTGCTAACGCGCTGTTTGCGCGTCTTGTTCTTCAATTGATATTTCTTATACATTAC
>Ga0181412_1000528_pt1 | contig 16356 bp, 31 predicted proteins | sample 35SPOviralmetaG_FD_130113 | JGI IMG/M metagenome (GOLD analysis project Ga0181412, IMG submission 130113) | Marine viral communities from the oligotrophic San Pedro Time Series (SPOT) site, San Pedro Channel, CA, USA - 35 SPOT_SRF_2012-08-15 | ecosystem: Environmental > Aquatic > Marine > Strait... | reverse complement strand
TAAATGGACTAGCAAGTGAGTTAAAGTGGAATAAAATGGTAGATGAACAATATGAGGGAATGGAATAATGTTACAATGTTTAGCAATAGGACTTGCACTAAGTTTACATGCAGGATTAGAACATAAGTATAACCAAAGACATCCATACCTTATGTGTGAAACAGAGAGTGTTATAGGAGGAGTATACTATAACAGTTTAGATAAGTGGAGTGTAGTTGGTGGAGTTAAGTATGACATAACTGACGACATAACACTAGATGTTGGAGCAGTAACAGGATATCATTATGATGTAGTGCCTATGGCAAGACTACGTTATAAGAATCTGTTTATAATGCCAGCATTAGAAGATGATAGAACTGGACTCGTTGTTGGGTTTCAGTTTGAATTTAAATTAAAGGAGAAATAATATGTGGAAACCAATAAAGGATTGGCCTACGTTGACTGAACTTTTCTTTGGAAAAGGTAAAGGTCCGAGCAGTCCAAAAGAAGAACCAAAAAAGGCTAAGAAGGCACCTGCTAAACCTAAGGGAAAAAAGGCACCAGCTAAGCCAAAGAAAATTACAAAGTCTAAAAAGACAGCGGCTAAGAAGCCAGCTAAGAAATAAGGAATAAGAAAATGAGCGATAAAACAACAGTAGAAGTAGGTGGAGTAAAGTTCACAGGCGGCAAGCTATTTCTAGTTATTACAGTTTTATCTACCCTAGGCGGAGCAGCTTGGGGAGGCTTCGAATTCTATAATGACTATAGAAATATGAAAGCTAAGATAGAACGCTATGTAGCACCGGACCTAAGCGGTATTAGATCAGAATTAGCAAACGTTAATATTAAACTTGACGAAGCACTAGACTATTCTAAAGATATTAAAAACGGATTACGTGATGATATTGTTAGACTAGAACGTATTGTAGACTCAATTGAAGATGATGTTAACAGTGTTGAAGAAGATGTGCGTGAAGAAATTAGTTTAGCTGATCAACGTTTTGAGAACAAACGTGATCAATTGTTAACAGATTATGAGCAAAAAGCAGATAGTTTACGCACAAGCACTGATCTAAAACTTAAAGAACTAGAAGCAAGACTTAATAAGCGACTACAAAGAGCATTGGATAATCCACTGGCACAGTAATAATAGTATCGAAATGCCCACTTGACAAAGAGAGCATTTCATAGTATTATAACTACAATGAGTAGTTTATTGATTATTACAGGTCCGCAAGGTAGTGGAAATCATTTGTTCAGCAAATGTTTTGCTCTACACAAAGAAGTCTTTGGATGGAAAACATTGCTCAATAGATATTGGGAAGGGCATCACCAAGAGCCTTTTGCAGATTATTGGGCAGACCCATCTAAATTAGATGACTTTGACTGGAATCAAAGTGAATACTTTGTAACCAGTGTTAGTAGTCCATACTTTAAAGATCAGAAACCTGTTATACCTAATTACGTTGAGTTTATTAAACATGCACAAAAGCATGTAGATAAAATTAATATAGGCATAATTGGTAGAGATCAAAATATTTTACGTAATCAACAAAATAGAGTGCGAGGCAAAGAAACTACTCCTATTGCATTGCAATCTTTTAACTGGTTATTTGAAACACAAAACTGTTACTTTCTAAGTCAAGAACTATTACAGTTATATAGGCAAAACTATTTAGAAAAACTAAGCAAAGAAATAGATTGGCCTATTGCTTTTTGGGACTCGAATATAGATGAAATTCTAAAAGAAGATAGTAACACTAAATATATTAAACAGGTGCATGAACATTGGTTAGACACAGAGGTCCAAAAAGCAGTGCGCCAAAGCTAAAAAGGAAAATACTATGACTTTTATTTTATGGCATTTACTAGCAATTACAAGTGTGATGGCAATCTCATTTATGCTAGGTTGGTATAGTGCAACAAAAGTATACTCATTAACGGAGAAGTAATACATGCTGGATGTTATTATGTTAACTTTCGGTGAGCCGGAAGCTGATGAGAACTTTGAGATACTGAAACAAAAGGCCCCACATGCACAGCGAGTAGACAACGTAGTTGGATTGCTAGAGGCACACAAAGCTGCTGCAGAATTATCAAAAACAAATTACTTTTATGTGTGTGATGCAGATGCAATCATACAAGAGAACTTTCAATTTAAGTTTGAACCAAGCGACAGAAGAGAGGCATATCCAGGTGTTCCCGAAACAGAATGCGTATTTACTTATCGTAGTCATAACCCTGTTAACGATCTCATATATGGATTTGGTGCGTTAAAACTATTTCCTAAAAAGAAGTTACTTGCTACTAAAGAATTTAAAGTTGATATGACTACAAGCATTGGTGCAATATTTAAACCTAAGTTTGAGATATCAAATACTACAGCGTTTAACACTGATCCATTTAATACATGGCGTAGTGGATTCCGTGAAGGAACTAAGATGGCTAGTGGTATTATTGATCACAAAAAACAAGTAGATGATGCATATAGATTAGAAGTATGGTGCACCCGTGGTGAAAAAAGACGCTATGGTGAGTATGCTATACTAGGAGCCCAACAAGGACGAGACTTTGGAACACATTACAAAGGCAATCAAGAAGCACTACGCAAAATTAATGATTGGGAATGGTTAAAGAAAACATTCGAGGATGCTCTTTAATGAAACAAGCAGACTTTCAAAAAGAATATCATTGGCTAATTGGCCTACGTGAATACTTCGATGCAATAGGCGAAGGTGATAGGTATGAAGTATTATTCAAAGCATTGTATCACGACAACTGGTATCGCAAACGTGATGTGCTTACAGAGTTATTTGGTAAGCATGATATTGAAACTGAAAAGCATTTAAAGAGTTGGATGAATCTGCTATTGCATGAACAGTTAACAGACATAGAAATAAAAGCACAATTAGTTGTAACACTTATTCGTAAGTATATGCACGAAGATCCATTGTTATCAAACACAGCAAGGTTTATTAATCATTGGAGTGGCGATGAAGGTGAAGGAGCAAAAGTTCCAGACCTAAACGACTTTTTTAGTAAAGGACAAGTGCAAAGTAAACTATGGTTAATCAGAGAACTTAAAAAAGTTATTGAAGGTAGCTTAGGCAACGTAGTATTTTATGGAGGTTGGTATAACTTTCCTGCCCACTTTATATTTCAAAACTTTGATGTGGGTAAGATATACAGTTTAGATCTCAACGAAGAAACAGTAGAACCTAGTAAGAAGTTATGTTACGACGAAACAGTTGAGAATAGATTTGTTCCTATTGCTACAGATGTAAACAAATTACGTTGGAATAGTAATACACTTAACTATAGAAACTATGAACTACGTGATGAACAAATTGAACGCTGGATGGAAAAGCAAGAAGAAAAGTATGCATCTGAAATTGAAGCAAAACAAGATGAGATCATGCAAGGTTATACCAGTAAAGAAAAGATTAGAGAAGATATATTCAAAGACAAAGATGAGTTACTAGAAAATAAATTTGGTTGGGTAGAATTAGATAATATCAATTGTGTTATTAACACAAGTTGTGAACACATGGATAATCAATGGTTTGAAGATTTACCAGATGGAACATTTGTATTGCTACACCAAAACGATTACTTTAGTAACGAACAACATGTTAATTGTTGTAAAGACTTAGAAGAAGTAAAGTCTAAGTATCCCATGAATGAGATATATTACGAAGGCGAATTAGATACCAATTTATATAATAGGTTTATGCTAATTGGTAAAAAATAATGAACAAGCTAGTATATATAGAATTCGAGCTCAATGAATTTATAAAGCCACTGACAACACCAGAAACAAATCATGCTACTGTAGAAGTTTGTTGTGATATAACCAGTAAGTTATGTCAACAACTTGATTTACAATATGAGAAAGACTTTTGGTTTGAAGAGGCATATTATGATAGAAAAGGAAAGCGGATATTAAAGTTTGCATTTAAAAATGATTACACAGCTTTTATATCAAAAATGATGGGAATATATAATGGATGAGAAAGAAATAAGAAAAGTATATAGGGAACACAGAAAAGATCCAGTATTTGCAGAATGTTGGCCAGATACAAATAGAGCATTTTATGAATGGTGCTCTCAATATTTAGATTACAAGCACATAAAGGATAAAGAGTATGGATGATGAACTATGGGACGCTATTATGGACGGCTTTACTCCTAGGCAGTTACAAAAGGAAGCCGCTAGAGCAATATGCACTATGCCTGCTGACAACGATAGTATACACAAGTTTAATGCAGTTGCAAGACACAACAGCAATCTTTGGTATAAAGCAGTAATAAAATATTATATAAATGAACACGGAGACTTTCCAAGTGAGGTAGGACCCGGCAAAGATATAAAGTTGATATTAGATGATTAGTTACATTAAGTATGGCAGTGCCATTATAATACTTACAGCAATGATATTTCATGTGCAAGGATGGACACCTTGGAATAGTTTCCTGCAAATGCTAGGAGCCGCTGGTTGGATTTATGTAGGTTGGAAACAAAATGAGAAAGCTCTCATACTAAATTTCTTGCCACAGTTTTTTATTATTATACCAGGTTTGGTATACATGTGGTTGGGCTAATAAATAATAGCATGGACAACAAAGTATACATACATGGGCATTATTGCACTCATAACTTTTTAATGGGCAGGACTCAGATTTATCCAAATTGGGATTTTCATTATCAAAGTATACTTAAACATTACTTAAAAAATCTTAACGATCTAAAAGGATATGATTCTTCTACAATATCTGACATTGAAACACCCTTTGAAGAAATGGCAGGATATGATTCTAGTAAACCTATTGTATATGCAGTGCATCCATTTATGAATCCAGCTCAAGTTGAGTATGAGCAATGCTGTGAAGAATTTGGGTTTAGATTACCCAAAGTAGAATACAGTCCATTTTGTAATCTTACTGTCTTAGAAATAAGAGAAACAGTTGCAAACTTTGATTGGACACAAGCACCATGGGAAAATGTAGTCGACAAAGATGGGTGGTATACAAAGTGTATATTCTCTCATACTAATTTTGCTTGGCCTCAGTGGCTACAGTTATGTAAGAAATGGGGAAGTGTTCCAGGTGATGCATATGGTAAAGTAATTAGAACTATACCAGAGAATGAATATGTTGAATACATACCAGATCCAAACATTACATGGCCTAAAGGTTTACCCAATTGGAATAATTACTAATATGATACATTACTATGTCCAAGAAAGAAACGATGTCAGTAAACACACAGTGAATATTGATGTAAATAAAAATGCTAAACGTTATAGAATATATTGGATGAGTAATCACAGTGGTATGTTTATACAATACCTAATAAGTCAACATAAAAACTTTCCACAGAGCAGTGCATATTATATAACATTGCCTAACAAAAGTCATGTTATATATAAAACAGATGGACAAGATTCAGATACCCTAATAGAACCAATTGACAATCCAAACTACACTAAGTTTATTGATTCAAATCCAAATGGACACGAGCCTTGGCTTATAGATAATCAAACCGATGTTGAGTTTTATATAAAACCAGTTTGGGAAGTTACTAATATGCGTAGTGATTCTCATAGAAGATCAGTAAATGAAGTAGATGAATATACATTCACAGAAGCATGTAAAGAAATACCAACAGACAATCAAAGTATTTGTATAGAAAAGTTAATGGACGCAGTAACAAGAGCAGAAGAATACAATAAATTATTAGACATTATACAAGAAGATCCAATTGAGATTAATAGTATAATTCATGAATATAAACAACATGTTGAATGGGCATTGTAAATGTATAACTATAAAGATATAAACACAGTTCATTTAGAAGTTACACAACGTTGTAATGCTAGTTGTCCTATGTGCGACCGCAACGAAAATGGTGGTGCAGTTAATCAACACATTAAGAATAACTTACAAGAACTAAGTTTAGATGATTGTATTAATATATTTGATCCAGACTTCCTACAGCAACTAAAAGTATTATACATGTGTGGTAACTTAGGAGATCCAATTAGTGCCAAAGACACATTAGAAATATTTGATTATACTCGTGCAATGAATGACAACATATGGTTAAGTATGAATACTAATGCAGGTGCTAGAGATGTTACATGGTGGAGAGAACTTGCTAAAACTATTGGCAAGAATGGTGCAGTTATTTTCAGTGTTGATGGATTAGAGAATACAAATCATTTATATAGACAAGGCGTTCGTTGGGAAGCAGTAGAACGTAACATGCGAGCTTTCATTGAAGCCGGAGGCAGAGCAAGATGGGATTACTTGATATTTGAACACAGTGAATGTGATGTAGAACGAGCAGAAAAACTTGCTAAAGAATGGGGCGTTGAAAAGTTTATGAAGAAAAAGACTGGAAGATTTGTTACATCAACCAGTGAAGCAAAAGAAACACACCAAGCAAAGAATCGTAAAGGTGTTAACATGCAACAATTGGCTAAGCCAAAGAAAGCAGAGTATCAAAACCTAGCACTACTAAAACAAAAAGAGATTGAAAAAACATACGGTGGTATGAAAAACTATTATGATAGTTGTGATATCAAATGCAAAGTAGCAGGCAAAGATCCTAACATCTTTATTACAGCAGAAGGACTTGTGTTACCTTGTTGTTGGACTGCCGGACGTATGTATAAGTGGTGGCATAAAGATCCTAAAGTAGAACAAATATGGGACTTCATAGATGCAGTTGGTGGTAAAGAGGCCCTTGATGCAAGAATACATGGAGTAGAAGGTGTGTTTGAAACAGGAATTATGCAAGACATACAACGCAGTTGGAATAAGAAAAGTATTGAAGAAGGTAAGCTAGGTGTCTGTAGTATGAAATGTGGCACAGAGTTTGATCCATTTGCGGAACAGTTTACATGATAGATGCTTTTGTTAATGCAATATCAAATGTTCTACAAGCTATGTTCATAGGCAGTATGGCAGGAGGTATTGTGCAAGTATGTGAAACAGATATTCCAGAGTTAAAAAAGTTACGACCTAATATAGAAATAGTTTTTGAGAAACGAGAAGTAGATCAAAAGATACAAGATGCATTTCTTAATGCATTTGATCAAACATACAATGGAGAAAAGCTACCATCAAGTTGCGAAGAAGCATTGCAGGCCGCAGGGTCATCAATGTTAGAAGTAAACAACACTCTAAATCATTCAGCTAATCCACACAAGGATCCTGGAGTGTTTTAAAAAGAAAGGATGTTAATGGACATCAAAGAAAAGATTATTGAGAATCTAAGAGAAGTATACGACCCAGAAATCTCAATAAATGTATGGGACCTGGGTCTAATTTATGAAATAAATATTAATGAAGCACATTGTGACATTGTAATGACACTCACTAGTGCATTTTGCCCAATGGCAGATGAAATAGTAGAAGATGTTACTGAAGCAGTAACTGATGTTGAAGAAATGAAAACATGTGATGTAAAAGTAGTATTTGATCCTCCATTTGGACCAGATAAGATGAGTGAAGACACTAGACTGATATTAGGAGTATAACATTGATTAATGATTGTGAATATACAATACACAAAGAGCCATGGAAGTATATAACATCACAAGGTGGCTTTTTTACTTCAGAAGTATATGAGAATCTTACAAATATATTATATTCTGAAGCAGTAAAAGATTGGACAGTATGCAATGGAGACGGCAGTGATTCATCTTATCCACAAGCTACTGTAGTAATGATAGACGAAGAAGCACGTGAAAAGTCTACAGGATTCTTACGTGAGTTTTATGATTGGCTATGGACCAAAGAACTTGATGCTAAAATACATGAAGCAACAGGTGTAGAATTTAAACGTCATAGTTGGATGTGGCATTTAGATTATCCAGGATTTGATCAGCCATGGCACAATGATTTTGATTCCTATCCAGGAAAAGAGATTACTACCTTTCAAGTTTATATGGCAAAGAACAATGATAAAGCACACAGTGGAGCAATGGTAACTAGTATTTGCCCAGAAGATGATGAAGACATTGATGTGCGTAATTTATCTAATCCAACCATGGCACAATATCAAGTGCCATACACTCCAAACCAGGCATGGTCCTTTACTGCAAGCCCTGAAACATGGCATGCAGTCCCTACAATAGATTTCTACAGACCAAGTTTTATGTGTAGAGATTTTAAAATTATTACTTGACAAACTGTCAATTTTAGCCTATTATATAACAATGGAATATATAATAGTAATGATTACAGCGTTGTTCATATACAATGCTAACCACATAGAAAACAATTGCACAGACGATGGATGCCCTAGCTTCCACGAACATAATCAAACAGAATAAGAAAGAAACCTTATGGAACTCAATAAGGGAATATTTAAAATTTTAAAAGAATTAGCAGTAAAAAGCGATTCATTAACACTCGCAATAATATACACATGCGGCCATATTGTTATTGCTATGACAGTAGTTAAATTAATGACAGATGCTTCTTTATGGGAAGCCGGTTCAGTTGCATTAGTGGAACCAACACTTAATGGTATTTGGCTTTATGTGTTACATAGACTTTGGAAAAGATTTGCATGAATATTAGTGAATGGGCAGACAATTTAAGTTTAATGGATGATGGTCATGAACGACTGGCATACTTAGTTGAACTAGCAAGAAAAGAAACTAGTTTACCAGCAGAGCTACGAACAAAAGACAGACTGGTAGATGGATGTATGTCACAGATATGGATAGATGTTGGTGTAGTAGAAGGCGATGTTAAAGTATACTACGACAGTGATGCTCTAATAACCAAAGGCATTACTAGTATTGTTGCAGATTGTTTCTCAGATATTCCAGTTGCAGAAGCAAAGCAACTCACACATGATGACTTTCAAGGTTTAAATATTGCACAGCTTCTTACACAACAACGTAGAAATGGATTAGGAAATTTAATTGAGACTATAAGAAAAAGGATACACCAATTATGATTAAAACTATTGCAAGCAGAATTCCAGAATTTTGCATGAGCCATTGGCTTTTAAGAATACCACTTGCAATTGTATTTTTACAACAAGGATTAAGTAAATTACCAATTACAGTAGAAGATGCTGAAAGTTTTGAATTGCCTTACATTGTATGGTGGTTTGCAGCTTGGGGCGAAATAGGTGCAGGCATTGGACTACTTATAGGTGGTGCAGTGTTTATTAACAAACTAGCAGAGTTACAAGATATAATTACACGGTTTAGTGGTATTACAATTTGTAGTATTATGACAGGTGTTATATGGGTAGGTCAACCTGATAGTTTTATGGATGTAATTTTATATGACAACCTCCATGTGCTATTATGGGTAGGTGGATTATTTTTTGCACTAAGAGGCAATAGAACATAATGAAAGATAAATTAAACGCAAGGCTACATTGGACTACAACAGTTACAGAAAAACTAATGCTTGGCGGCATAGGTGCATTAACTGTTTTAGCTGCGGCTTGTGAAGTATGGGACATGTGGTTAATACAAAATATTGAATTAGCAGATTTGTTTTTGCTATTCATTTATACAGAAATTGTAGGAATGGTCGGTGCTTACTATATCAGCAATAGAATACCAGTAACACTACCAATTATTATTGCAATGACGGCATTGTGTAGATTGATTATATTACACAGTAAAGATGCTGACCCTTGGGTATTAATAGCAGAAGCAGGTGCTATCGTTTTATTAGCAGGAGCAGCCTATGTTATGAGTGCTAAAGAAAAACTAAGTTTAGAAAAGAAGCGACAAAAGGAGATCTTATAATGGGATATTTTTTACTAGGAATTCTAGTTGGTTGGTTAGTGCCAAGACCTAAGTTTTTAGGCAAGGCAGAAATGGCCATCTGGAATCCTATCAAATCAAAATTACCAAAGAGTATTACTAGACACTTTGGTTAAGATGTGTGCCTGTAGCTCAGTTGGATAGAGCGTAGGTTTGCGGAACCTAAGGCCAGGAGTTCGAATCTCTTCAGGCACGCCAAATAAGGAAGAAATTAAATGACGCCAAAAGAACAAGCACAACTTCAGGCAGAAGTAGCCATGACTGGATTTATCCAAATGTCAAAACGTGTAACATTATATAGTGCAATTTTTCTTTGTGTTGTAATGTTTGCATGCAACAATGGTGTAGAGACAGGCAAAAATAAGACTGGTTCCCAATACAATGGTGACCAATATAATCCAAGTAATCTAAACGTTAAATAGTCTGCTCTTAGCTCAGCTGGATAGAGCAACTGCCTTCTAAGCAGTAGGTCACAGGTTCGAATCCTGTAGAGCAGGCCAAACGTAAGGTTGACACCAACCCCTAATTGTAGTATAATAGTTTAATAGTATGTGTATAAGAATATCAATTTTAAAGCCATTAAGAGCCTTTTTACTTGACATTTTCTAAATACTATTATATACTACTAGTAGTTAAAACATAATTCAATAGGAGAAAACATGAGCACACGTGACGTAGTTCAAGACATTGTAAAACATACAGCAGGTCTTGGTTTTATTACTAATGTTAAAGTAACAGGCACAGATGAAGCAACAGAGCTAGACGCAATGGATGCCGATCGCACAGTTATTTTACATGCAACATTGCATAATGCACAACCAGACTTTAAAGGTGAGTTTGGGTTAGGTAACTTAGGTTTCCTAGCAGGTGTCACTTCATTACCAAACTATCAAGAAGACACAGCTTCAGTTGAAGTTGTTTCTCGAGAACGTAATGGAGTTCAAATGCCAGATCATCTAATGTTTAAAGATGCAGATGGTAATACAGACCAGTATAGGTTTATGTCAAAAGAAATCATTGAACAAACACTACAAACTGTTAAGTTTAAAGGTGCTGATTGGGATGTTACTTTTGAACCAACTAAAAATAAAGTTGCTGAACTAAATGCTATTGCAGGCATTTATGGAGGCATCGAGCCAAACTTCACTGTTAAAACTGAAGAAGGTGACTTAATTGTTACAGTAGGTGCTCCGGATGGATCATTTACAGGTAAGAGAACATTTGCTAAAAATATTAGCGGAGAACTAAATGAAGGTTATGCTTGGCCATTAGCACAAGTATTAGCTATTTTAAAATTAGGTATGTCAGGAACATGCGTAATGGAAATTAGTTCACGTGGAGCTCTACAGATTAGTGTAGACTCAGGTATTGGCAAATACGATTATATCCTTCCAGCATTAACGGTGTAGTATAAATGGCAGACAGAAAAGACCTAACAACTAGCAATAAAGATTACAGTGTATTCTTACCTAGTATCAGTAGTTTTTATTCTAAGTTCATAGCACAAGCACAATTACGTCCAGACTTTGTTAAGCCTGAGCGTATGCCTGCAGGCTTTGAATATGGAATAGATGGCTTTGACTTTTTAAAGCCCAAAGACAATTACTACAATTACAAGTGGGGTCTTTACTCTGCCGGACATGCCACTCGAGATACTGCAAAGAGTGATGTGCAGGAACCAATGATCCAAAAGCGTGATAGGAATAATAGTTTTATCCTAGGCGACAGTGGTGGGTTTCAAATTGCTACTGGTGTAATCAAATGTGATTGGCCAAACTTTAAGACAGATGATGAATTGCGTAGCACAATCTTAAATTGGTTAGAGCATACAGCAGACTACAGTATGGTATTAGATATTCCTACATTGGCAGCGGCACCACCGCTTAATGCTAAAACAGGATTAACTGATTGGGTTGATTGTTTAGAATATACAATGTTTAACAACGATTACTTTGTTCGTAATAGACAAGGTAAAACTAAGTTCTTAAATGTATTGCAAGGCAACAACGAGCAACAAGCAGATGATTGGTATGCGGCAGTTAAGCATTATCCATTTGAAGGTTGGGCAATGGCTGGTTACAACATGAAGCAATTACATCTTGCATTGCGTAGACTTATTGTTATGCGTGATGAGAAGATGCTTGATCCAGGTAGAGATTTAGTTCACTACTTGGGCACAAGCAAACTGAATTGGTCTTGTATCTTTACAGCAATTCAGCGTAACATCAGAGAAACTATTAATCCTAATATGCTAGTGACATATGATGCGGCAAGTCCTTTTATTACTACTGCCAAAGGTCAAGCATATACACAACATGTTCATAGGAATAATAAGTTTAGTTATGTTATGGAACAGGCAGTAGACGATAAATGTTTTCAGCATAGTGAAATACCTTTTCCTTTTAATAGTCCTATTGGCGAACGCATGAATATGGGTGACCTATGTTATATGGGTCCAGGTATGTTAAACAAGTTAGGCAAAGAAGGCAAGACAAGTTGGGACAGTTTCTCATACTTCTTGTTAATGGCACATAACGTTTATCAACATATTGAGTCGTGTCAACGTGCTAACACATTGGCCGACATAGCAACAACAAGATACAAGCCTAGTCACTTAGAATGGAATAAAGTTAAGCCTGGGCAAAGTGAATTTGACTTATGGGTTCCACGTGATGTAATTTATGTTACTGAATTTATAAATCAATTGTTTAAAAGCGAAACCCCTATGGAAATGCTAGAACAAGCACAACCAATGTTAACGCACTTCAGTGGTATGAAAACTATTAAAACAACACAAGGGGCATTTGATAGTTTATTTGATACCGGTGATACAGTTCAAGAAGAATCCGACGGTGAATTTACATCAGAACAAGCCGAAGCGGCAGAGGACTTCTTGGAAACATTATAACAAGGAGAGTGAAATGGGAACAGGAACAGTGAACAGTTTATTACGTAGAAAAGATTCTTTAGTATCAAAGCATAAAACACTTGACAATGATATAAAAGAAGCGTATAGTAGTCATATTAACGATATTGAACTTCACAGAATGAAAAAAGAAAAGTTATCATTGAAGGAAGAGATCGTAAGGTTAGAAAACACAATTGAAGAGAAGCAAAAGTTACAATGAAAAGAAACTATGATAAAGCAAGTGGTGTAACTGACATCACATTGTTTGTAGGCAAAGAAATAGAACGCACACCAGCACATGGTATGAAGACACTCTTTGTGGTGGGAACAGAGACATCGGTTGCAGAAATCATAGACTATGCAAACGAACATGGATGTAAACATATTTACTTGGGTGCAAACATGTCGTTTGAAGTTCAGTTACCAAATGGAACTGACGAAGAGAACAAAGCATGGGATACCTTAGTAATGGGCTTGCTTAAAGCAGACTATTGGGTAACACTAGACTTTGAAACCAAGTATTCGGATTATGTCCTCGAAAGTGGATATACTGAGTATCGTAGATTTATTCCAATGATAAGTGTAAGAATTCCTTACGTTGATCAAATGGGATATAATGCATGTGTTAAGATCGACGATGTTGATTTTGATGCTACTAATGAAGGTGTGTGGGTTCATAGCCTTCATAAATTAATGGATCGCAGTGTGTTTACAGATTGGGATCAATATACACAAGATCATATAATCAAATAGGAGATAATTATGGTAAAAAAAGTAAGACTACTAGATGATGATAAAACAGAGGCAACAGAAACAACTGATGCAACTCCTGTTGAATCTAATCTAGATACAGAAGCGTTGATGAAGTTTCTAGAAGCTATTGATTGGAAGCTATGGGAATTGCTTAAACTTGCTCGTAAATATGACGACAGTAACGAAGAGGCTGAATAATGCAAGTGTCATCTCGAAACATCTGGGTAACATTTCAAAAAGAAGGAATACATTTATATCCTGCCGCGGCACATGATCCGGCATTAAAAACAGGTGGATGGGACGATGTCTCATTCCTTGGCGTAGCACACAGACATATATTTCACTTTCGTGTAGAAATTAGTGTGAAACACAATGATAGAGATATTGAATTTATTCAATTTAAACGCTGGTTGGAATCACTTTACAGTGATGGAACATTAGAACTCAACCATCGCAGTTGTGAAATGATTGCAGAAGAATTAGCAAAAGTTATTCTTGAGAAGTATCCAAATCGTGAACTTAAAATTAGTATCGCTGAAGATAATGAGAATGGCGCCAATATGCAATTTACAGATGACTAAAAACGTAACTAACTAATTTGACAGAAGGAACATGAACAATGTCAAACACTACTACAAACAAAACTAGCTATGCTAACCGCTATCGTATCACAGGTCAGTATAATATTAATGACGTGAAATACGATTTGCTAAAAATCATTCAACCTTATGATGGGTTAATGCACAGTGACAAAGATGTGAGTGTTATTCGCTCTTTGTTTATTTCTTACTTGAATGACCTTAAACATTCATGGAAGATCTTTGGATTTAATATTGATAATGTGGAAAAACAAAATGCTTTCACTTACGATATTCAAGTGCAAATGCATCGTGATCGATCACCTAAGAAGTTGAAGATCCATGTTGGCAAACTAGTTTACAAACCTGAGGTAACTAATGTTTCGTAAACTATTTTATATGGGCCTCGAACCATATGAAGGACGCTATACTTTACAGTTGCAAGACTGGGCAGAGGCGGCTTTCAAAAAGCGAGGAATTGAATACACAATTGTTCCAGGAGAAACTATTGACGACACTAAATCTATTAGTGTTGGACAAGTGCTAGACGCACATGGTAGAAGTTTCTTTGGAATGTCACAGATTATGAATCTCGTTCAACTGATGCGTAATGGAGAATGCACAGGAGAAGATGCTATCTTTTTTGAAGATATGTTTCAGCCTGGAATTGAAAGTCTTCCATATATCATGAACCAGATTCCACAAGAACAACGCCCTACAGTTTATGTAAGGTGTCTAGCACAAGCAGTCGATCCAGATGACTTTGTCCACGTTTGGGGCATGAGCAAATGGATGAGCTTGTATGAGCAAATGGTTAATCAGTTTGCAACAGTGTTAGCAACAAACGAAGAAATGATTGCACACATGCGTATTGCAAATTGGGAGGCACCTCTTTATAACATTTCAGGTCTTAGCTTTGGCAAAGAAGAAGTGCAAAGTCGTGTCAATAATATTATTAAACCATTTGATCAACGTAACAACCGTGTATATTTTGCTGCCCGATTTGATCAGGAGAAACAACCTGACTTCTACATGGATGTTATTGAAATGGTATTGCAAAAAAGACCTGACGTAGAATTTGCAGTGCTAAGTGGCGGGCCACTACGTAGCAACAACCAGAAGTATTTGGATCGTGCTTATAAAATGCGAGACGAAGGTAAGTTGAAAATTTACGAAGACCTAAAGAAAGATCAATACTATAGTATCGTTAATGATAGTAAAGTATTGTTCAATTGTGCATTGCAAGACTGGGTATCTAATACCGTTAGTGAAGCAGATGCATTAGGTTGCAATGTAGTTTATCCTGCATATCGTAGCTTTCCTGAAACGTTTGCAAACGATCACACACGTCTTTACACACCATGGAGCAAAGAACATGCAGTTGAAAAGATCCTTTCAGGACTTGATGCACCATCGGAGAACATGGGTAAGATTAGTGATTGGAACAATGGCACTATTGATCGTATGATTGATATTATGCAAGGAAATGGTGAACAGTGGCTACGTAGTGGTAACCGTTACAGAGACTTTGTTGCGGAGGCAAAATACGCATGAAGATTGTTATAACAGGAGCGGCCGGATATATCGGCAGTCAAACATGTAAGACATTAACGTTAGCAGGACATGAAGTTATTGGAGTAGACAGGCACAAACCACGTCACGACTACTACACAGTATTCCATGATGATCGTGACTACAACGATATCCAAGACCTATTGCTTGGAGTTGATGCTTGTGTTCATATAGCGGCCACTAGTCTAGTGGGTCCTAGCATGACAGATCCTCACACATATTATCAAAATAATGTGCAAGGGACATTGGCGTTAATGCGAGACTGCAAGATACAGAACGTTAACAAATTTGTTTTCGCAAGTTCGGCCGCCTGTTATGGCATTGTCGAAGACGGCATATGTAGAATTGAAGATGGTAATACGCCAAGTAATCCATATGGATGGAGTAAGCGTATGACAGAAATAATGCTTGAAGATTTTGCAAGAGCATACAATATGAACAGTGTTAGTTTACGTTTCTTTAACGTTGCTGGTGCTGATACAGATGGTGAGATGGGACAAGAAAAAGCCGCAACACACATTATTGCAAGAGTAATGGAAAGTGCAATGGCTGAGAAAACATTTACTTTTTATGGTAATAATTATCCTACACCAGATGGAACATGTATTAGAGATTATATACATGTAGAAGATATTGCAAGCGGTATTAATGCTTCAATAAATTATTTGGAAAACAACACTGGAGCCCACGTATTTAATTTAGGTAGTGGCGAAGGTAGTAGTAATAAAGAGATTGTAGATGCAGTAGCATTGCAAACACC
>Ga0181412_1000517_pt1 | contig 16560 bp, 23 predicted proteins | sample 35SPOviralmetaG_FD_130113 | JGI IMG/M metagenome (GOLD analysis project Ga0181412, IMG submission 130113) | Marine viral communities from the oligotrophic San Pedro Time Series (SPOT) site, San Pedro Channel, CA, USA - 35 SPOT_SRF_2012-08-15 | ecosystem: Environmental > Aquatic > Marine > Strait... | reverse complement strand
CCTGTTTATTATTATCTGGATGTAATGGCTAAAGATAAACTAGAAGCCATGCAGAAAGCAGAAAAGACTGGCGGATCAAAATTTAATTTTCTTCACAAAGGAGATTGGCAAAATCACGAAGTAAAGGAGGTGAAAGAATGAAAACTAAATACGATCTTGAAAAGGCCTTTATCTGGTTCTCAATGCTTGTCTGCTTGATGTTCTTTTGGTGTTGGGTCTTAGGTGTGACCTAACCCCGCCCGATCTCTTGGGCTTCCTTCCTTGCTCGCTCTCCCAAATATAGAGCTTGGTTGGTTGCCCTCTCCCTGCCCGCCTTGCTGACCTCATAGGCTAAACCAACAAATAAAAAATGTCTCTTCCCGCCCCGCTGTAGACTCTCGTATAGCTTGCCATCTTCGCCCTCACCGTCACGAACCAATAAAATAATACCTTTCTCCATTAGCCCCCGAATGGCCCGACTGACTGCCGACCTATGCAGTCCAGTCATTAAACCATAATAAGCTACCGCATCGTGACTAGACCAAGTATCTAATCTAAACCTTTCCAACATAGCCCAAAAGACAATTTTCTCCGTAGGTGTTAAATCCTGCCTTGCTATCACCCTCCTGCCTTGCTTCCACAATACCTTCCGATATCGCTTCACATTCAAACTACTTTGTAATTCCCGACTTATGCCGCCTTCCTGCCTTCCTGCCTGAAGTCCGAATTTAATCCACCACTTTCTCTTCATACTCTCTACCTAAAAAATAATAAATGAGCCTCAAGCTCATTTTTATTATATTGGATATTATAACTGGATATGTGTCGCTATTTGTATCTCCTCGAAACAATAAGCGACATGTTTTTGCTAATATTGGCATCTTTTTACCCTCTTTTATCAATATATTTTAAGAAAGTTTTAAGTTTTGGCATAAAGTTTTGATGAATATTATAGACCCGTAAGCGTCTATCGGAGTTATGGTTTGTCTTATGGTAAACCTTAATCGCTACCCCATCATTCAGTAATAATTGTATGGTGGATCTTGAGCCAAACTTATGATTGGTGAGCCGACATATTTCTTCATAATAGACTGGCTCATTAATAAATTGTTGTTTGGCTATGGTATTAGTGACAACAAAAGATAATGGGTTCTCGAAATAAAAACGGAACATCTTATCTAGTATTGCTTGTTTATAATCTTTATCCCAACTGCCTAATATTCTGAGATAATCTTTAGTCTCCATGTTACCCCCTAATCGTTATAATATTACATAGTAGTAATATCGAAGTAATAACCTATTTATTTTTAGTGGGTTTATTTTTTTTCCAATGCTTCTTATGCGGAGACTTAAATATTGAATCCCAACGATCTTTGAACTCTTCGTCTGAGATTTGACTTTTTCTTTGATCAGATCCTTTACCTGCCATAATTATAATTAGACTAATTCTAAATTAGCCCTGCCCTCGATATTTCTTCCAACTTCTTTTCATGTTTTTATTCATGGTTGAATGTCCAACATTATTTCTACCCAGAGAAGTTTTTTTACCTCTTCCTGGTGTCGCTGATCTATAAGTATTAACTATTTTAGCTTTTCTTACCATTGATCTTTAATCTTAATATCTGCTTCAGTCATAATAACTACCCTAGCCCCACAGGGTAAGATAGGTTTTTCGTTACCACCATACATAACTGTTGACGGGCCTAGTATGTCAACAGCATGACAATATGTATTGGTCCGACCTTCTTTTATGGTTATCACAGGTTCGTTAGTACCATGATTTTTATTAGCTCTAATTTTGTGTTGATTTACATGAATGTATTTTTTTGCCATCTTCAGTTATTAATTTTTGAATCTATCTTATCTGTAATCCATTTTGGTATGATGATATCTATTTCTTCAACTTGTTTTAAGCCACCAATATATTCGACTAACTCTTCCTCAAAACGTCTGCAATATTCCTCACGCTTCAACCATTGCTCACCAATTTTAGTTCTAAATTTGCAATCTTCACGCCAAGCCAAATCTAAATTTGTTTCGGTGTAGATGATCATGCTATTTTAGCTTTTCTTACCATTGATCTTTTATTTTATTGCTTTCAATAGGTTCTAGAATAACATCTTTTCTAAATAATGTTTTAGGAGTAAAGTCTGCTTTACTATTAGACTTAACCATAGCAAATTGAGCTACCCTATTTATATCAGGCTCAACATCATGTTCTAAACATATCTCCTCGGCTAAATCTTCTTTGACATGAGTTAAAACTGCCGCCCATCTTGCCGAGTCAACGATTGCTGAAGCTCCTCTAATACTTGCCCTAAAACCAAAACTATCAGTAGCACTAAAAGCTGACTTACTCATATGGTGAGAAGTAATCACCGCACTATTTGTTTTCTTGGCCAAACCAGCAACATAAGTTCCCCAAAGTTGACCAACTTCATTTGAAGAAGATACAGACGCAGAGCAGAAACTACTCAAAGGGTCAATGATAAGGAGACTTAGAGAATGAAATGACATCAACTCCTCTTGCAGTGACCACCCCGCATCTGTAATTCTTAAACCTTGATTATCTTCCGCAATAATATTAATCGGAGAAGCATCAGGAACACAATACACATAAACATTATTCGGATAACCAAACCTTTTTTCATTTGGATCTAGTGAATGTAACCTATGATGGATTTCATCTTGTGAATCTTCTCCTGTTAAGAAAACTACATCACCACCTGACATAATTGGTTGATTGAGCCACCGACCTTGACCGCTTGAAACTTTTAATGCTAGGTCCAACAGCAATCCAGACTTACCAATCCCTCCAAGACCTGCAAAAACTCCTGCAACTTCTTTTGGTATTAAATCATTGACTACATATTCACGCTCTAAGGGCTTTCCCTGTAAGTCACGAATACTAAACCCTCGGATTTGAAATCCTGTTTGATACAGCTCATTTCTGACCCTCTCAGCTCCAAACTCCAAAAATACATCATTATAATCACCGATTTTACTAGGAATCCTTGTTACACAGTTGAATATTGCAGACTGAACTTCTTTTGCTCGGTCTTGGCCAACACCAGATTCATCATTATCAAGTGCCAAAATAAATTGACCATTATAAATCTTCCTAAATCTAGTTAAGGCTTCCAAACAAAAATTTGCTGAGAACACAACCAAGACGGGAATGTTGCAACTTTCATAAACACTACAAGCAGTTGCATAACCTTCGACTACTGCAATCTTTTCTACCTGGCTAATTGAAGCTAGGTCTGTGCCAATTAAAAAGAAACTACCTTTAGTCTCTCCTGCACTCGCAAATCTTTTCTGACCGTCAGGCATTATGTATTGCACTGAGCGTAAATCTAATTCTTTTGTTTCAGGGTGTAGCCGATACATGGGTATTAATAAATTACCATTGGCTTCTTTAATGCCATAAGATCCTATTTGTTTTGCTTTGAGGTATGGGTGTGCTGTTACTTTGTCTGCTTTATTAAACTTATCTTTAACGTATTCAGCAGTTTCTTCTTGCTTCCTTGCCTTATCTTCCGCAGCTCTTGCCTTAACTTCTTCTAGTTTGGCAAAGAGTTGTTTCTGTTCTTGTTTAGATAGGCTTGTCGTTGAGCCTGTAAAAAATTTCTTCTCTTCCCCAGTTCGCCAGTTACCATAGACACAACAAGCATATTCTGGATTGATCTGGTGATAGATATACCACCCGCTAGTCTCACCTGACTTATCAGGTCTTTGGCCACCAATAGCATTAACACCTACTCTTTGCAGTGAACCCTCTTTTAAGAAATCAACACGCAAACCAAAGTTACGCATTTCATTAAGAAGATCATCAACGCTATTGCTGTCTTGTGCAAATTTTATTGAGTTGTCTAATTTTATTCCGCCATCAAAGTATTGATTTAATTTCATTCTCTTTAGGTTTTAATTCTCCTGTCTCCGCCACATGATTTTGATGGTTAAGAAAATGTCTGACCGCATCCTTCACAAACGCTAACTTACTCTCTCTCGACCATTGATTCATTTGTCCTGTTTTCTCTCTCTTTATTATTTCGTAAAAAGTATCTTTTAAATTTGTCAGAGCGTAATCAACACCAGCATCAGAAACTCTTGCGATATTTCTCACAAGCTCACCTTTATTAATTTCATCTTGATGCTTCATTGAACACGCTCCATATACAAATCGCCCTTCGCCTTTTATAACGAGATATGGCAATGCTGGGCGACCACATTGGCATAAGCTGGGGTAGTTATCTACCACGCAGCATTGTCACCTTCTGGTGCAGTTTTAGTTTCTGCAACTTTGGGTGCTTCCTTTCCGACACCAGGCAGAATTGCTGCTTCCCAGTTGCTACCATAATTGTCATCTATTTCTAAATAGCCATTATCGTTTCTCTTGAGATCACAGCTTACAGTTCTACCTGCAAGGAGGTCTGTATCGGAAAAAGTATCAATACCTGCTGCTTTCGCTAACAGATACAAACTCTTTTCAGCAACTTCTTTTGCTTTCTCGCTACCTTCCACAGTGAATAATGCACCAACTGAAATATTGGTATCTTCCACTTTAAAATGTAACTTAAGACCAGAACCACCATTTTTATAAGGCTTGGATTCTGTATGTGAATATACTAAATTATATCTACCCTCTTCTATTTGAGGTCTGTTGTCGGTAGGTTCTTTCAAACCACCCTCGAAATGTTTTGACAAATCTGCCATTTTCTTTTCTCCTATTAATTAACCAGTGTAAGAGCGAGGATCTTCAACGTATTCGATAATATTATCTAATCCCTCGATAGTCTCCTCTATGCTCTCAGTAACACCGACTGGATAAATCGTATCTAATTCATAAGTTGCTCTTGGATCGTCTAAAACTTTTTGCAAAGTTCTTCGCACTCTCATAAGAGTCTTAGGAATGTCGATTGGTTTCGGTTTACCCATTATTTATCTAACAATATTTAACCATTAAGAATCCAATGAATTTTCATACGAAAAAGCATTATTGGTTTTTCCCAGGTTTTTTAATTGCATCTTTAATAGCATCCCATTTGAGTGGTAACTCAGCAGGTAAGCTATATCTATTCTTCGCTAAGAACGCTGGGCGTTCTTCAACGTGCAGAACCCTTTGACCAGTTGACACTGCTCTGGTTCTTTCACCACCTCTGCTTTTTTCCACAACTGTTCCAGTTTTGAAATCAGCAAAGCCAACAATATCTGAGACTTCTAAATATAAAAAACCATGCTTGGCATTTAATTTAATCTCATATCTATCGTATGCTTCTGAGGTAGGATCTTCAAAACGCTTGATTACTGAATGAGCTAACATACAGATAATCATGCCTTTCTGTTCTCGTAATTGATTTAGTAAGTCAATTATTTCCCTAGTATATTTAAGGCTTAGACTAAAGCCTTTACCATAACCAGGTTCATTGATGTCTTTAAAACCTTCAACCTTACAAGTCTTATCAAAAATAATTGGTTCTAAATGATCCAATGAATCAATAACCAAAGTTTTATATTTATGATCTTCTGCTAGTAATGATTTTAGTATTTCAATTATGTCATCATAATTTTTTAATAAATCAGTATGGGCCACATCAATCACACCTAGACCATCTTCGGTCATAAGAAATAATGGTTCAGGAAATTCTGAAGCGATAGTTGTTTTACCAACTCCAGGCTTGCCATGAATTAATATTCTTGGTGGTTTTAAAGTAGCTTTAGTTTTTATATCAGCTAATGAAAAAGCCATTACTTAGACTCCTTTCCTATAATGCCAGTAGCAACCTTATCTTCCTCAACTTCTTTTACTTCAGGAAGCATTGGTTTTAGTTTTTCAACTAACAACTGTTCATTCTTTAGTAATGAATTGAAGTGAGCTACTTTCTTAGCTGCTTCTTGTGCTTCAGCCATAAGACTTTGTTTCTCTTGCAATACTCCTACCAAGTCTTGCACGACTGGTTGGCTTTCATGTGTAAGGTCATGCTCAAATATGTCACGACCATCCATCGTAATTATCGGGTTGGTTTCCATAAAATCTTTCCTCCATTTTCTGTGAAATTATTATAAGACTTACAATAAGTCTTACCCTTGCAGAGCAAACATTGTTGCCCTACTACTTCTTTCGGATTTTTTTCCAGAGCTGCATCAACGCAGTCTTTCAAATATCCTAAACCCCAATCTACAAGTTCATGCAGATCAAGTGTTGTTTCCTTGGCTTTTCCATTTTGAAAAATAACATTTTCATATTGGTAATCTCCTCCCCACCTTGCTACCGCCCCTAGGGTGTATATCTTAAGCTGTCCGTTATCTATGACCTCTACTGGCCACTTACCTGACTTCAAATCAATCAGGCTTATCTTGTCTTTACCAATGAGAATAATATCTGCTGTACCAAATAAATGATCGTTCACTTCATGCACATAAAGTTTTTCTTCAATCAACATTTTAGCTTCCATCTCCTCTTGTCTTTTGAAAACATAGTTTGAATAGGCTAGTGCTTTCTTCACTAACTTTTCATCTATTGTTATCTCAATATCTCCATCCTTATATTTCTGACCAACAAAGTGTTCTGTTGGATCTAAGTCTATCAACTCTTGTTTCAAAACTTTCTCAGCCATCCAGTGACAAGCACTACCACTTACAGTAGCTTCGCTGGCAACATACGGAGCTTTACTGCTCAGTGTTGCACTAGCTGGACACTTGCTCCAGAGCTTATCAAAGCCTGAAGGCGACACTATTGAGTGCGAGATAACTACTCCTTGTTAATAGGTTGTTGTAATTGTTCGCTCTCGTAAGTTGTCACATCTTCAAAATCGTACAGCACTTTGCCACCAATTTTGTAGTATGGGATTCCAATACCTCTTGAACGCCAGTTCTCTAATGTACGTTCACTTCGCTTCCAACGCTCTGCTAGTTGTGCTTGATCTATAAAATTTCGGTCTTTCATTTTTTTCCCTTGTATGTATTAAGTAATACTTAAATGTTCTCTATTTGTTCACCTTACGCAAAAAATTGTGTAATATCAAGTAGATGAGAGAAAAAACTCATAATGAATTTTAATAGGAGAAAGAAAGATGAGTATTGATAAGATTAGACCAGAAGATTATTGGAAAGATGAACCATGTGATTTTGGCAAAAACTTAGCAGATGAAAAAGAGCTTGCAACAGAGCGACAAGTTGGTGGCAACCACTATAAAGGTAGAGCACAACCAATAGAATATATTATCAAGAACGACATTAGTTGGTGTCTTGGGAACAGTATTAAATACATTACCAGGTCTGGTAAAAAGGGTAAAAGGAAAGATCATATTAAGGACCTGCAAAAAGCCATACATTATATAGAGCTAGAATTGCAGCATACTTACAATGTAGATCCAAACGGCAAACCCTTAACAGTTAAAGATTTTGATTGTGAAAAAATAGATTGGGAAATCTTTTTAGATAAGCAATATCTTTTCTACTACCAGCAGAATGTAGGTGAGATAATTTTAGATTACGATGAATGGCTACAAGAAAATGAAGCCGATTTAAAAGAGAGGTATAAAGATGAAGGAAACTTTTAGAGAGTATGTTACGAATAAATTTTATGACTGTAATAGAAATAAAATTAAATACTACAACGAAGAACCATACGGATCAGTGCTTGAATACTTCAAAGCAAACAAGCACTTTTTAATAAATAAGTTTAAAGCTAAAAAAACTTAGAGTGAAACTCACCCATTTTATTGATGTTATCAATAGTGGTTTCTTCTAATAGGTGAGCATACCTATTTGTAGTTTGGGTTGATTTGTGTCCTAGCAAATCACCCACTTCTTTCAGTGTCATCTTCTGATACGAAATACAATGACTGGCAAAACTATGTCTTAGATCGTGTAGTGTTATATGATCTAAACCAAACTTTGCTCTAATGTTTTTCCACATACGATACGGTGTTTTTATTGCAAAGATATATTCATGTCTTTTGCCATTGGTTCTAGGTTGTCGCTCTATTATCTTTTGTGATTGAGCATTAAGATAAATGACACGCTTTTCACCTGTCTTGTTTGCGGTCTTATGTTCGTTTAACACAATCCTATCTCCTTTGAAGTCACTCCATTTAGCATTACCTATTTCAGAAGCAGACCTTGCTCCTGTTAAGATACAGGCCCAAATAAAATCCACTGATGATCTTTTACGATGTATTTCATATCGGCTGTTCAGTTCCTTTATAACCTCGACAAGCTGGTCTTGTGTTAAGTAATTTTCTCTAATACTTTCAGTGTATTTCTTAACCAGGTTGAAAGGATATTTCTCTGTGTACTCAGAAGCCTTTGCTTCATTGAACACCTTTTTGAACACCATTAAAGATTTATTAGCCATGCTTTGTTTATCAATGTCATAGAACCAATCTTTAACTTCTTGGTGGGTAATAGTTTTTATATCTCTTGAGCCAAAGACTTTTTTTAAATAGTTGTCATATATATTTTCAAAAGACTTTCTACTTTTCAGGCCCTTAGTTTTTTCTAGATATTTAAACCATGAGTCAGCAAATATTTGTACTGTCATAATTTTATTATTTGATTTACCAAAAGGATCTATACCTTCTAATACCAAGGCATGATGTTTTGCTGCTTTAATTCTGACAGCTTCAATAGGTGTGTTGATGTCAGCTAACTTGTTTTGTTTTCTTTTGCCATTGATGATGTAGGCAAAGGTATAACACGATGGATATATAAGTATGTTCGAGTCTTTCTTATCTCTTTCAAATTTCATTTTCTCTCTCTCTGGTTGTGCTGTGGTTGTATTTTGTTATGTTTTACCCGTGAACAAAATAGCAACTTAGCGTATATTTATGATAACAAAATATTGAAAATCAGGTCAAGTTTATGAGAGAAAACTGGGAAAATATGGTGAGCCCTGCAGGATTCGAACCTGCGACCCATTCCTTAAAAGCACTATGATTCAGCACCTTTAAGCCCAGAAATCAGCCAAAAAAAAGACCTCATTTTCTTTGGTTGTTATCAGGTAGTTCAATAAACTAAATGTCGTTTTCTTTCAACGCATTTATAATAGTGATTGATCTTTCTAGGGATTTTCTAGGGTTTACTTCTTTGATGTAGTCTAATTCTTTCTGCCAGGTAGCAGTTAAGTTTCTGTTGGGTTGGAACTCTATTTGGTCATAGGGCAGATAACAGAAAGCAAATATATCTACTTCGTTTTCTGAATATATCTTTTTAGTTTTATGGACCTTCTTCTTGATATCCCACCTAACCAATTCTTTGTTTCTGTGGTGAAAGGTTGACTCAGATGTTTTAACTTGGATCTTGTATGGGATGTCATCTTTCATAACCAAGAAATCGTATCTGGCTGTTGGGTTGGGTTCAAAGATTTCGTCAAAGTATTGGAGTAGGAAGTAGGCAGCTAAGTGTTCGCCAGACCGCCCTACTTTATAAGTTGACATTATTTTTGCTTATTGGTTATTATTCTTCTTCAAGATTTAGCTTTATGTTATTTATATCAATATCTTCTTCTGCTAATATTTTCTTAACGTATTTAGGTAATCTATTAAAATATACTTTTAAAAATACTTCTGGCTCTATAGCTTGGTCTTTAATGTAATCATTAACTGTTGTTCTAATCCCTTTTAAAGCACCTCTAACTACATACTCTTTTCTTGGGTTGCTTAATTCTTCATACTCAGGATTTGTTACAATTGAGCCAATAATTTCCTCGACCATTGGGCCCATATATCTTGCTTTAATTTGATCTGCTTTTCTATTACCAGAATAAGGAAGTATATCTCTCATTTTAAAACCAAGTCTATCAAACTCTTTTTCAGCTGCATTTTTTTCTTCTCTTATAGTTGCACCTGTCAGCTGCCTTGTTAATGGGCCAGGAACTTCTGCTCCTATAAATGGTAATGTTACTGTATCTGGTCTGCCAGGTGTTGCCGCTCTTGTTGGAGATTCTATTTCTGGAAATTGCTCTCTTACTACAGGTATGTTTGTTTTAAGTTTATTAGTTGTATCTGTTATAAACTCTCCTGTATCTTCTGGCCTTTTAAATTTTTGGTCCTGATCTATAAAGTCATTAAACATTCTAAGCGGTGTTAAATATCCACCAAGAACATCAGACACGAAATCACTCATAAACTTATTTACTTTTTCTTTGGTATCTAAACCACTTAAACCATCAATTAAATTTTGTACTAGCGATAAACTAGCACCAGCCCTAAACTGTGCACCTGTTAATGCTTGTAAAATATCTTTAGCATCACCCCAGTTTCTGCCTTGTTCTAATCTAGTAATAACATCAGCTACAAATAAGTAAGGTGTTAATGGAAAGTAAGGTCTCATATCAATAGTTTTTCCAGACTTAGTTTCTAGCTCGTACCATTTATGATCTTCTGACATTCCTTTACGTTTAGCTTCTATAGTTGCTAGTAATAAAGTTGAACCAACAACCGCTTGACTAAGTGCAGTAGTATCACCAGCTGCAATCTTTTTGATTTCTTTTGGTCTTAATAATAAACCAAATCCGACTGGGCTGTGTTTGAATTGAAACTCAACAGCATTAGCCATAAACCTAGCAAATGGTAGTACGCCAGTGGTTACGAATGGTATTGAATTGGATATATCAACAAATGCTTTTAAAAATTTATTATCTGGTGTCTTTGCATAAGTAAAATATAAAGAGTCATCTACTGCTTTTGTTATATCTTCTTTTGATAAATATTTTAATAAATCATCATTTAATCCAACTTTATTAATATCTATACCTTTGTTTGCTAATGTATTTTGTATTGATGTAGAGAACATTCCTCTTCTGTACCAAAACTCTTGCATCCTGTTTAAGAAGTTCAAACCATCAACCATTTTCTGTGCTGATTTTAAAACTTTAGCTTTAGATGAATCCGATACTTCAGATGCATACTTAGTAAACAATCTATCGCTTTCGTTTACATAATATTTTGTTAAAAATTCTGTAAGGTCTTTTGCTTGTTTTTTATTTGTTGTTAGATTCATCATAAGCCTGAATGACTTAGTGTGATCTACGGGTTTTGTTTCTTTACCAAATGCTCTTTTAATAGGATTAAATGCAGCATTTAAAATACCATCATATATTTCAGTAAGTGTATGCATACCAACCCTACCAATTTGTGCTGTGTTGTTACGCATAGCAGTAGCTATTTGGCTAACTAACAAACCTCTTCTTATATTGTCTAAACCTCTTACGATGTCTGTGTACTCTTTAGCAAAATTTGCATACCAACCCTCATCTGGTGCTATCTCTCCAAGATCCTGACCCATTTTTTTCATAGATTTTTTAGCAACACTTAGTTGTTGCATACGTCTTGCTGAGTCAGAAATACTTTCTCTAAATACTGTAGATAATTCTTCTACTGTAAGATTGTTTTTTTGTAGAGTATCAACAAACTTTTTATAAAATTTAGGGCTAGAGTTTGCTAACAATACTGCTTCTTTTAATTGATCTGATATTCTTACATTTTTATTTTGTGGAATTTCTAACTCTTCTAGTATCTCCATACCAACATCAATTACTCTTTGATTAAGCCCTGTAGTTGTGTCAGTTTGAAAATCTTTACCATCTGGCTTTGGCTCAACAACATCTTCTGTTTTTATATTGTTTATGTTGCCACCATCACTAGATGCAAGTTCATCAGCGTAAGCTGATACAGGCGGTTGATCTTGAGACTGTTCAGCAAATCTTGGTTGACCTATTTGTTCTTCAGTTAATTTTGAACTATTTTTTATTATGTTTTTTGGGTCAAAGACTACTGTTTCAGAACCTGCTCGTATGCCAGAAAACCCTGCTTCTTTTACTTTTGATGATACATACTCAGGCACATTTTCAATGTCTTGATTGTATTCAAGGTCATCTAAATCTCTCATTACCATTGACAATCTTGTTTCTACGTTTTTTAAATGAGGAAAGAGATATTTAGTACCCGACTCATTTGTTGCAGCGTCTACATCTTGGAGGTATCTTTCAAACAATTCTGATGCATCATCATAACTATCACTTTGTTTTATAACGCTTGAGTCCTGCATCTTTATAGATGCATCATAACGTTGGTTTCCTAATTCATCTTTATAAGTTTTTGTTAATTTTAAGTTATCTTTAAAATACTTTTCAACTTTTATAAAATCTTTATATGCTAATTTTTGAGCAGGAGGTAGAGCATCTATTTTATCTAACTTACCAGCCCATTCTTTATAGGTTTGGTAAGCATCTTTTTCTAACGTAGATTGGTTATAATTTTCATAATCAAAAACTCTTTGTAATTCACTACCACCTTCAAGGTCTAGCATTTTACCTTTAACAAAATATTCATCAACATTAGGGCCATACATTTCAGCTTCTTTTTTAATTGATGTTAAATAAACCCCTTTACCATAAAAACCTTTGTCTCTTTTTCCTGTTTTAGAAAGGTCAAATTCATCAAACACATCTTCTGAACCATGATATAAAGGTTTACTAATATCAAACCCTTTTTTAGTAAGCTCATCATCAATTTGTTTTTTTATAACAGCTTTAGATTTTAAAGGCGGCTTAACACTTGGCTCTGTTTTAGGATCAGCTTTAACTGCACCTGCTGTTGGCAATCCTTTTTTACCAACAACGTAACCAGATACTCCACCTATAGTTCCACCTAATCCTCCACCTAATACTGCACCAAGTCCAGCAGACTTTAATCCTCTGCTAACGTCATAACCATCTTGCAAATCAGCATCAGTTAATATTCTTTGTCTTTGGGAATCATCATAAGTTGTATAAGCAGCACCTTCTACTGCTCCCACACCAGCACCTTGTATTGCTCTATTTTTTACAAGCTCTCTTATACCGAACTTAACACCTTGCTTACCGCCCTCTCTACCAAGCAATCCAAAACCAAATGTTCCTAGCCCTACATAAGTTGATGGATCTAGTGCTACACCTTTTACAAATCTACCCGTACCAGCTGCACTTATTTTTTTGTTATCATACATATCCATTAAATTTACAAAATTTAATTGATCTTGTTGCTCTGCATTGGATAGTTTGTTAGCAGTTACAGTCATATTAGGCAAGTTGTAGTTAAACCAACCCATTTGCCTTAAACCATAATTAGAGTAATCTTCGTCTGATTTTAATTTTGGTGCATCAGTACCCATGTTAAATTCGTAATATTTTTTTGATGCATTGATCCATGCTGGATCAACTTTAAGTTCTGCTTCTGTTTTTTTAGCGTTTGCTTCGTATGTATCTAAAGGGATTAAATTTTGTTCGTATTCTTCTAAGGGAACAAGAGCTGGTTCCTTTTTTTCTTTTGGCTTATATTCTTCTAAGGGAACAAGTGGCATTGTTAATCAACCTCAACATATTTCTTACCATTTCTCATAACTATTTTTTCACCATCTGATGTTCTTTCTCCTGTGTCAATAACTCCTGTGTCAATAACTCCTGTGTCGTTGCTAGAACCTTGACCTTCTATATAATCTTGTAAGAATCTATCAAACCCACCAGTATTTTGTCTTAAGAGATAAGTATTATAAAAAATTCTTTCATATTCAGGTAAAGAATCTACTCCATACAAGGCCACTTTTGTTTTAATACCAGCTGCTAAATTATCATAAATTTGTTTTGCAGTTGGTTGTTTTTCTTTAGGCATATTTCTATTTAAAAAATCTAAGTAACCTTCTGGTGATGGATCTCTTGTAGCTAATGAATATTCTTCATAGCTGTTAGGCGTATTTGGTTTTTCAAATTGACTTTCTATAACATCTTTAGGAACACCAGCACCATACATATCCATCATTCGCTGTATCTCTGGGGGTGAGCTGTTATAAATATCATTATATCTTTGTTGTTTTTGTGCAGCTTTTTCTTCAGCTTTTCTTTCATCTTCTTGCTGTTTTTTTCTTTCTTGAAAATTCATCATGTTTTGTTGTGCCAAAGCAAGTCTTTGAGGGTTGCCAGATTGTTGTGCACCGATAAGATTCATTTGGTTGGCAAAATTTTGTAAACCTTGCATTTGCATAGCTCTTCTTTGGTCTTTTGGTAAACCTACAAAATCATCGGCTGCCATCCTGTTATCCATACCATATTGACCAAAGGCACTACCTATTTTTTGAAATATATTTGCAGATTTTTTTTCTTGTGCTGGTGGTAAATTTAATGAATTAATTTTTTCATTTACTTGATTCATATCATTAATTAAACCCTGTAATCTAAAATCTTTCATTTGATTTGTTGTGATACCACCATCCATGGGGTTGTAGCCACCAGACTTCATTAAATTAAAAAAGTCATATTGATTTGCCATTATAAAGCTCCGTAATTAACCATGTAGTAACCGCTATCATGTTTGGTTACTGCATCTGGGTTTGTTGCCATAACTTCTTGAGCAAGAACACCTATAGTTGGAGAGTTAATATTTAGTTTTTTAGCTAACTTATTCCATGTCCAAGTGTAAACATTGTGTCCTTTTTTAGATTGACCAATAAGAGTAATGTTGTCTTTTAATCTTTTGTCAGAAAATAGACCCATTAATGTAGCAACAGTTTGTGCTGCATTACCTACTTTTTCAGCAGTTCCAGGTTTGTATTGTTCAGTTACGCTTCTATCTCCAGGCAAACCACTTAAACCTTGAGCAAGTAAATTAAGTTGTTCTTTAGGATAGTTAAGACCTCTCAAGAACTCGTCATAACCTGCATCCATAGCTCCTTGTTGTAAGCCTTGTTGTTGTGCACCAATACCAGATAGTAAACCTAAGTTTCTATATTGGTCACTTAGTAAACCTTCGTTAATGCCAGAACGGAAATTTCTGTCTCGCATAGCATTATCAACAGAACTATCAAAACCTTGCTGTCTTAAATTAGCTGCAAGATTACCTGCTCTGTCTGCGAAGTTTCTATTTGTTTCTGCTTCTAAGACTGCTGAACGAGATCCACCAAAAGCACCTCTGCCGATAGCTGCATCTTGATCTGATTGTATTTGTAATTGTCTCCCTCTGTTTAAGTCAGACATAACATTATCTATAACTTGTTCTTGATATGGGTTTTGAAATGAATTTATATCTAATGGTGCTTGGCCCATACCAGCTAATTGACCTCTTGGATCAAAAGACATTGATTGACCAAACATATTTCTTGCTGCATCAAATCCTGTTAATTGGTCTGGATTAAATCCTGCAACCCTTGGCCCTGAATAGGGTGTAAAAGGTAAAGCAGCAATATTTTTAGACCTATTATATAGGTCTGTTTGCATTGCTAATATTGCTGGATCAGTAGTTGAACTTGTTGTTGATTTTCCTTTGCTCATAATTCTTTACTTATTAAATTTTCGCTTATCCAGCCTTTGCCTTTTAGCTTTCTAAGCCATCCTTTTCTGCCTCCACCGTAGAGGCGTTTAATTCCTAATTGTTTGGCAAACTGTTCAATAGAAGTGTCAACTATTGATTGTAGTTCTGAATAATCTCCCCCGCAAAACAGTATGTTAAGTGTCTTAATCTGGGGAAAGACAACTATCTCCGTTATTATAGCACTATTTTTGCCAGGCCATAAAGCAAAAATACCTTTACGGATTTGTTCTTCTACATCCTCGATACTATACATATCTTGGTGTTTGACCGCTTTCTCTATCCAAGGTTTACACCTTTGCCACTCTATCTCCCAAGGCTCTAGTATTTTAGACTGTTGCTGTGGCTGAGAGAGTTCCGTTATCTGCGACACTAACTTTATATTTTGTTCCATTTGGGCTTACTAATACTAATTCTGTTTGATCTCCGCCACCTACTTCTATTCGCTCACCTTTCTTAAAAGATAAACCATCTCGGTATTCTATTTCAGAGACTAAATAATTTTGGTAATCAGAATCAAACTTGAGTAGAGGTTTACGAAGTGCTCTTCTAGCCATTATCTCTTACCTCTTTTCTTAACGTCTAATCTAATCTTACCAACTTGGAATGGTTGTGAACCATCCCCTGTAACTTTCATTTTAACTTGTCTAGCGGTAAATCTCGCATCGGTATAACCATCGGTATCAAATGTAAATGTACCAAAGTTTGTTTCAGGGCCAAGTGGAGTAAACCTACCTTTAAAACTAATAGCAACACCTGGTAAGGTAGTCGCTTCTTCATCAGGTAAAACTTGACTGCACTGCACATAGTTATCACCCATACCAATTTCTATTGGAGCTGTTTCACAGAAAGGTACTTGAATACCAACATTCTCAGAGTTGACTAGAGCAACATCGCTTTCATGTTCATAGACATTACCATTGCTATCACAAGCAATCGGTAAATCAAAAACACCTTGATCTATCCAACAGGATCTATCCATTGAACCAATGGACCAGACATTATCAACATAGTTCCAAATAACATATTTATTAGGTACTAAAGAAGTGCCAGTTGGGAAAAAGAACCACATTTCATTGTAGTTGGAGTTATGACCAGCAGAAGATGTTGGTCTATAAGTGTAGTTTATATTGTCATATATATAGTCATGTACTTCGCATGGTATTTCTTTGACTGAACCATCAAAGATAAAGAAAGAGTTTTCACCCATCCAAGCTAAGAAAGCACCAGCCGTTACGAT
>Ga0181412_1000501_pt1 | contig 16807 bp, 21 predicted proteins | sample 35SPOviralmetaG_FD_130113 | JGI IMG/M metagenome (GOLD analysis project Ga0181412, IMG submission 130113) | Marine viral communities from the oligotrophic San Pedro Time Series (SPOT) site, San Pedro Channel, CA, USA - 35 SPOT_SRF_2012-08-15 | ecosystem: Environmental > Aquatic > Marine > Strait... | reverse complement strand
CACTGGCGAAACTGTTACCGCTTCGGGAACAGTGGACACGAGCACCAACGGAACTTACACGATTAACTACTCGGCTACGGATAGCTCAGGTAATACGGGATATGCGTCAAGAACGGTTACCGTGATAGATTCGGGATCTGGTTCGGGATCTGGTTCGGGATCTGGTTCGGGATCTGGTTCGTCATCGAGTTCGGGATCTGATTCGGGATCTGATTCGGGATCTGATTCGGGATCTGGTTCGGGGTCTAATTAATTTAATTATGAGAAACTTAACTGATTTATTTGATCGCGTATATGTAATCAATTGCGCCCATAGACCAGATCGTCTTGAAGATACAAAGAAGCATCTTGAAGAAACGAAAATGGCAGATAACGATAAGGTCCACTATTACCCAGCTATTATTGGTGACTGGACAACCTGCCCTGCTGACTGGCGCTCTGGTAGAGGAGCATGGGGTTGTTTGCGTTCTCACCAGAGAATCCTAGAAGATGTTCTACACACTAGAGATGATCGGGAAGAATTAACCTTGAATAATGTATTGATTATGGAAGACGATATAATCTTTAAAGACAATGCGTTACAGAAACTTAATGAGTTTATGGAAGTTGTGCCTGACGATTGGGGTCAAATTTATTTAGGAGGACAACACCGTAAAACTAAAGTAGAAACAGGCTTAACTAATGTGGTAATTGGCAAATCCGTCAACCGAACCCACGCTTACGCCGTCAACAAGTCTACTTTTGAGCAATTATACCGACATATATCATATGCCACAGACTATCGTAAAACAAACAAGCACATTGACCACCAGTTAGAATTAGCTCATCGCCGCGAGGACTGGAAGGTTTACTGCCCGGAAGAATGGATCGTAGGCCAGCGAGCAGGTTCGTCGAATATCAATGGTAGGGTAAACGAGACTAAATTTTGGTAATGGAAAAAATTATACATCAGACTTGGAAGGACTATAATGTCCCCCGTAATATTTATAGAGAGTCATGGCAGGAATCGTGGAAAAATATGAATCCTAACTGGGAATACAAATTCTGGACTGATGAGGACAACGAAAGGTTAGTAAGAGACGACTACCCAATGTTTTGGGAGGTTTTCCAAAACATTGAGATAGGAGTTGTTAAATCTGATCTTTGTAGATTACTATATCTTCATAAGTATGGAGGGATCTATGCTGATATGGACTTTATTTGTTTGAAGGATTTGGAGCCTTTGTTAGTAAGTCCTTTTGGGGATAGTATAGTTTTAGGAAAACACAATAATCATAGACAACCCTACCCAAATGCTTGGATGTATTCTCAAAAAAACGAGTCCTTTTGGTTGCGTATGGCTAATGATTCTTTTTCAGATCTAGGAAAAAATATAATTAGACCTGTAGAACAAATAGCAGGACCAACTAGACTTAACTGGGCAATTAGCGCTTACCAACCAAACTACACACAATTAGCTAATGATATGATATACCCAAGAGCATGGGGGAATCATCATCATGATCAAAAGGCCCGTGATGTAGATTGGGAGGATGTAGAAAAAATAAAGGAAGCATATCCCAACAGTTATGCAGTCACTTACTGGACCCACAACTGGTAGTTATAAATAAAGTTCATCAAAGAACCTATTCCCATTATAAGCTTTATCATCGATCCAAAAATCGTATGATGGCTTATTCATCCTAAGCTCTGTATATTTGACCCCCCACTCTTCAAGCTGCTTCTTGGTTAATTCAGTCCAGTCTTTGCCTGAGTTACCTCCCCTAGCTGTCCAGTAGATAATCTCATTACCTTTATTATACAGTTCATTGAAGTATTGTATCCGAGAACCCATAGGTCTGGCTAACTCGTATCTACCCCTACTATCTGTGCAAATAGTCCCATCAATATCTACGATAAAAGTTCTCATAGTTCTTTAATTTTTGTTATAATTTTTGTGGCGCTTATATCCTCAGAAAATGGAATAAAATATACCTCTGTTTGCCCACACTCTGCTTTCTCAGCGGGGTGTAATGTGGTGATACTATAATCTCCACCTTTATACCAACGAGAGGGCTTGAAGTGTCTCAGGTAACCAGAGACTGTTGATTCATTAAATACTAAAACGTAGTCAACACACTCATTGCAAGCCACAAGGAAAGCTCTCTGCTCTTGGCTAATAATGGGCCTTTCTGAACCCTTATTTTTCTTAACACTTTCATCTCCATTCACGCCAACAACTAATTTATAATCGTCAGGTAAATCTTCTTTTATTGATTGGAGAAGGTGCGCGTGACCTGCATGAAATAAGTCGAAGCAACCGTTTGTAAAAGCCATCTTTTCCGTTCCTATCGAAAAACGGTGCATGATCGTAGATGTATCAACTATTTTAGGGTGATTCATATCGTTGCTGTTCCAACTTTACTGACGACGATGCTACAGCAAGTCTGAGCATAATCAATAGCTAAATCTATATCTTGATTAAATAAATAATTACTTGCAAAAGCAGCAAGGAAAGTATCTCCAGCACCACTCACATCCCTTACTTGAGCCACAGATTTTAAAGGGTATTTTTTTCCCCTGAACCTACACCCCTTACTCCCCAAAGTAACAATGAGGTTTTCCATCCCCATCCCTTCAAATCCATTCTCCTTATATTCCTTTTCATTAATTTTGATCAGATCAAACGAATTAGCCCATTCAGGGTTATATTTCTTTTTAGTGTCTAAGAAAGATATTTGAGAATTATCTGCAATATATTTCAAATCTCTATCTGTAAGGTATCCCTTGTTATAATCAGAAACAATTACAGCATCGTAAGACCACACACTTGCTTCTCTCAACTTTAATTTATTAATCTCTTTATACTCATCTGAATCAACGCGCAAAAACATTTGATTAGAATTAGAGTCAATATATCTAACCTTCGCTCCAGTGCTTTGATTACTTTTAATATCTACTTCTGCTTTTTTGCCTAAATTATTAAGGCAAGCAAGGACATTTCTATGGACGTTTGAAGCCATACCCATGAAAGTAACTGAGTTGTCCTGCTTAAAAACAGGAACTGGAGCTTCTGGACATAATCTATCAGCAGATCCGTAAGTAAAAATATCTAAGCATGACTCTCCGATAATTAATATTTTCATTTTTGTGAGTCTCCTTTTTGGATTCTATAAGAATCATACTCAAAATGTTGAGTGCTAACTTCAAAAACTTTAGAATCCTTTAGAGCTATAAGTTTGTGAGGAATACATGGTCGCAAATGAACAGTGTCCCCTTCTTCCAACTCAACTTCTTTTTCAATAGCATTACCTAAATCATAATATTTTAAAATCAATTTACCCTCGATGACGGCCCAAGTCTCCTCTTTCTTGATATGATAATGCATAGAAAACTCCGCACCCTCATTGAACTTCAAAATCTTACCACAATACAAATCATTGTTAGTTATCCAAACTTCTTCCCCCCACCCCTTAGCGTGTTTTTGTACTTTTGAAAATACAGGCTCTAACTTCATTGACTAATTTTAGCTAGAATACATGAAAATTCAATAGCTAATCAAAAAAAAACCGTCCCGAAGGACGGCTTTTAAATTATTTAAAATGATTTATATTTACTGTCGTTTTTTAATCTTCTCCTTTTCTTTTGCCTCGCCCTTATTAGAAATAGCTGAGTAACAAAAAAGAGATGTGATAACAGACAATACAATTATCCTCACGGTTCAATCATGTAAATTATGATAAGTTATTTTTACTTATCTCCTTTGTCTTTCGCTTTACCGAAATTAACGCTGAGAAAATCTACGATTTTGTAAGCTTTTGAGAGCCAAGTTCCCTCTTTTGGAGTTGGGGTAGCAGCAGCAAATGCACTAGCCGCAGCAATAATAGCACAAGCCCAGTTAAACCAAGCCTGATCTTCGACGAATGATGTAATAATCTCAATAATATCCATAACAATATTTTGTTTGTATAGCTTATTACACTAAGCGAGGGAGCAGGGAATTATCGGCCTTGACCCCTATAGGGTTTCTTGTAGTTTTTGGAGCTTTTGATCCTAGAAGTCTTGCTTTTAGCATGTACTCCTTTACGTCGGATCTTCTTTTTTGCTTGGTAAGTGTTTACTTTTTTCATTACTGATCTTTTACAAATTGTCCGTCCACCATCTTGCCAGTGCGACTCTTAATTACATCATAAGCTGCTTCTAAGCAGTATGTGGTATCAAACCCGACCATCTCAGAAAGTAAAATAATAGTAACTAACATGTCTCCAATGCCGTCCTTAACTTCTGCAAGAATGTCCTCTTTAGTTGGAGTAGGCACTCCAATATTTTCCATCAGATCACGTTGATAATCAAAATCATTTAGCTTTTTTAGGGCTACTCTTGTTTCATCAAGCTCTTCTTGCGTCTTGTCTAGTTGTCGAATTGGGGTAGAAGAATCTAAAATTCCTTTGCTTTGTCCCCACTCAATAACCGATTTACTTAGTTCTTCGTATTCCATATCTACCCTCAGTATAAAGACATTTTAAACCGTGTCAACTATTTTTTATAATTTAACGGTCTTAGGAGCTATTTCCTCTATTTCTTCGCATAACCTAAGTATCTCTGAGGTCTGCATGTCACAAGCTCTTGCCTTTAATTTAAAAAGTTCTTTGTAAAAATAAATATAATCTCTGTCTTGATGAACATATTCCTGATCTCTAATATTAAAAATGTAACCTACGTATGTCTCATAAATTGTAGCATCAATACACTTCTCCACTGGATCATAAACAGAATTAGAAAGAACGTAGTCGAAGATGTCGTGACGGCTTACATTGATATGAAATATCTCTTCATTCACTTTTAAAGATCTTTTATTCGTTTGATCACCATTTTATAGGTTTCATCTGAAGGATCATTCTTCCTATTCGGCGCAATCATTTTATGAGATAGAATTTTTTCTATTCCAAGGTCAAATTTATCCATAAGGTATTTGCATTTTTTGGCAGCAGAATCAATTTCAACCGCACTTGGAGTGCGTTTGTTCGTATCTCCATAGAAAGAGATACCAATGCTATGACCATTTAAACCGCTTACACCCTTCCAAGAAGATCTTCCTGCATGCCAAGCTCTTTTTTTGTCATAGACGAATTGTGTGCGAGACCCATCAGCAGCAATAAGATAGTGATAACTAACCTTCGATGAAGCATTCAAAATCCAAGAACGAGTCCCATCATGGCTTCCACTACTATGATGCAAAATCACATACTTAGGCTTAATAGTTCCAGACTGGTTCGGAGAGGCTTTGTAAACTTCGGGGTAATCCTCTTTGAACTCCTGCACTGGCGGTTCTGGTTTTTCTGGTTCCCCTTTGTTATCGTGAACTAGATTCTCCCAAATCATCTTCCATGTAGTGGGACCATCAATCCCATCACCACGCAAGCCAAGTTTTTTTTGGACTTCTTTAACAATCCGATCTTTACCAGAAAAACGCATTTTTATTCTCCTTCAGTTGGAGCTTCTACTTCTGCTTCTGCTTGGGGTAGTTGTGATTTTGCTTGCTCTTGAATTTTAGTAGCAAGGAAAGACCCCGCTTCAGCAATCTGAAGCCCTTGAGCTTTTACAGCGATATCAATAATCTGAAGGAGTGCATTAGCTTCGTTTTCTTGTAAGGTGATTTTAATTTCATTCATACGTACCTGATTATCTAAATTCATAAGAATAATTCAACAAATTAACGTCTAAATTTCAAAAAAACATGCTTAACCGCCATCCACATATCCAGATATTTATACTTAGCTAATCTGCCCAAAAACACAGTATCCTTTTCTTTTCTAGCTAATTCATCATATCTTAAATACATCTCTTGGCCTTCTCCCCAAGGAATAGGATAGAATGGAATATCTCCTTCCTCCATACTTTTCGGGTATTCTCGGGTAATTATAGTCTCTCCTGAGTGATTGGAACTAAAATAAGAATGATCATACTGTCTAGTCCATTTATTTTTCTTATTGCATTCGTTGTAAACAAGTGCGTCTTGCTTATCCATTGTTGAGTAATGCTCTAGCTTTAAAGACCTGTAAGGTAATTGCCCAAAACAATAATTAAAATACTGATCTATCCTACCTGTATAAATAACTTTATCGTAATCCTCTCCCCTCCATTCTTCCTGCCCCGCATTTAAAACAACTTCTATTCCATCTAACATTTTTTCGAACATTTTTGTGTATCCTTCTTTTGGTACACACTGATATTTTTGGCCTTCAAACCAAGTTGGACTTTCTGAGTTCTTAGTCTTTGGGATTCTGTTTATAATTGTTTTAGGAATCTTCCTGAAATCTACTCCCCATTGTTTCTCGCTGTAGTCTTTAAAAATGTATTTTCTAATCTCTTCTTGAGAGAGCGTCCTGCCTATAGATGCCTCACAACCTTTGTCGTGGTATGGCAGAGGAATATCACCGATCTGGGTTCTGCCAATTGGCTTATACTCCAGATCAATCCACTCTGTGTACCGTGATAGAAATTCAAAAACTTCTTCATCATCCGTATGGAAAATATGTGGGCCATATTTGTGGAAGTGAAGACCTTCAATGTCAACATCATAACAGTTACCTCCAATGTGATTACGGGATTCAAAAATTTTAACTTCATGGCCTTTATCTTTAAGTAAACGAGCAGAAGTTATCCCACTCAAGCCACAACCAACAATAGCAAACTTCATATGTTAAAATGCAATTTCATGCTCTTACTCATTTTTTGAGAGTACTTTAAATTCGGTTTACCTGAGCTTTGCTCATTATGAGAGCAGTTGTATATAGCTGCTCTAAAATTAATATCTCCACCTTCATACCCTTTATGGGTAAAATATCTCCAAAAGAACTGATGAGATCCCATTAACTTTAATAAATAAAACTTTTTTGTAGATCTAATTATAATATCTTGAGATGAAGTAAGATCAACATTTTTAAAATCAATTTGTTTTTTAAGTATGCTTGCTTTAGTTATATTACAAGTGCCACATTTTTTATTAAAATCACCAACACATTTAAACGTATCGTCTACACCCATTTTAAAACCTTTATTAATCCTTAAGAGGTCTTTGCCCGAATTGTGAATAGTTCTAACTAAATCTCTATGTATGAAGTCATCTGCATCAACAAACATAACGTAATTATCATCATCAACTTCACTTAAGGCTAAAATATACTTAGTACCTTTATCTAATCTTACTTCAGGTAGTCCAGTGCTTCGATATTCTACTTGAGTACCTATTTGCCAAGCATTGGATAATGATGGAGGGAGCCAATCAACTTCTATAAACTTTACCTTTTTAATTTTTTTATTTTCTGGGAAGGTGTTTAGCGTTTTATTTGAAACTACTATTACTTCAAACCTATCATCAAGCTGACCACAAACCGAAACCAAAGTCTTTTCTAATAAATCCCAAATATCATTGTATGAATGACAGTTTCTGTAATGTTTAACACATATAATAAAAGTAACCATTATTCTCCAAATTTATATCCGAAATACTCAATGTCCTTTGCATACTTTTCCGCAACGATTTGTTTTGTTTCTTCATCGTAGTATTCGGTGTAATGCTTATGTTTTGTTTTGTTTACGTGAGGAAGTTTTTGTTGCGGAACTCCAATTTTGTCGCAAATAGTATTAAAGTCTTCCTGAAGATTTTCAAACCTACCAATAAAATCGACTAAGCATTCGTCACCTTCAAATAACCAATTATGCTGTAATTTATGTTTTGCAGGAAATGGATTTAATAAAAAATCCAAGAAGCTCAAGCCTTTAGCACTTTCTATATATCCATGTTGAGTATTATCTTTAACTCTAAAGAAATACTGAGACAGTAATTTATCCCAAGGATTACGTATAATAGAGAATTTGAAATAAGTATTAAATGCCTTCGGCTCATGCTTTTTGTACCACCAAGACCGCTCATGCTTCTGCGGAGGATTCTCAGCGTTCACTAGAAGCTTAGTAATACTAGTACCACCAGTTTTGTTTATGTGTATAAATATAAACTTATTTTTGCGACACATCATAATTTATTCTCCAAATCTATATTTAAATGTATCTATATCTTCTTCAAAGCTTCTCGCAATAATCTTAATTGATTGATCATCATAGTACTCAGTGTAATGAGCGTGTTTGGTTTTGTTCACATGAGGAAGTTTTACTTTAGAATAATCAATTTGATCACATATTAAATCGAAATCATTTTGAAAATTTTCAAACCTGCCCACAAAATCTGTTTTAATTGATCCATTTACAGTGATAAATTCCAATTGAGGATAAAAGAACACCCACTGCTGCCAAACCTCTTTTGCCAATAAAAAATCCTTGAATTCTGGATATTCTTTTTTAATCACTAATGTCTTGAGTCTATCATAAAAAGGTATCCCCCCTCTTTTAAGATATTCATAAGCACTTACAAACCTATCCCAAGGATTCCGAACAAACGCGAATTTAAATAAATCCTCTACAACTAATTCGGGGCAGTAGTCAGTAGATTTAAATCCTAATTCAGATAATCCATAATGATCATGAAGTTTAAGATCAAATACTTTTTTAATAGATCTACCTCCACATTTTGGGATATGAACAAAGACGAATTTATTTTTATGATCTACAAAAGGCATTTTCTAAAGATTGGTAAGGGCATTCTTGTTCATTAAAGTACGTCCAGATATATCGCATATCTTTGATATGTACAGTGACAAGATCTTCCTTCACATTAATTGACTTTTGATTTTTTTTCATTGTGTCATGATTAAAAGAATACATTGTTTCGGGGTTAACAATATATATTTTATCATTTTCTTTATTAGCCGCTTTCAGTTTTTTATTTAAACGATAACACATGTGCGACAATGCTATGTCAGAATGGCTTTGAAAACTTCTATCTTCTTTCCATCCATTTTCTATTACAAATTTCTGGATCAATTTAAAAGTTTTATTGTTCATTAAAATACCAGCCCCTCCGAATATACCGACACTATCTTTATAAAGCTGAGAGCAATATATTCTTAAATTATCTTCGGGTAATTTACTTATAAATGAATTTAAATTATCAGTGTGTACAAAAGTATCATCGTCACAGATTATGTGCCAATCAGCATCACCCCAATCTTGCTTAAATACTGATTCTATTTTTTCGACACAAGAGTGATAGTCATCAAGATCACAAACCTTTATTACTGGAAGCTCATCTATTGCTTCAAAGCCTCCGAGAAGATAGTAATTATCTCCGCAATCTTTAATTCTTCTTATGACTGTATTATACAGCGGCTTTGTCCTCTCCTCGTGAAGAGCTTCACAAACCATAAAATAATAATTAATCACCTGAGTCTTCTTCGGCATTTTCTTCAACAGGGGCCATTTCTAATATTCCTTCTTTATAGTATGATTCAATAGCTGGTATCGCATCAAATACAGATTGCATAGCTGCTGCTGCTTCTGGAACGTTAGCGACAACTTCCCAAAAGTCTAAGTTCAGTCGTTCTGAATTTTCAGGATTTAGATCTTCATCAGAATTGGCATCAAATGAAGTAAGCTGTAAGCTCATATAACCATCTGAGGCATTAGGAGCATTAACAATAAGTTCTGAAACCCATGTATGAGGAAGAGTTTTTTCAGCTTCCGCTGGTATCACTATTGGTTTTTCTTTTTTAATTGGCATATTTTTATATTTGTTTTGAATTTTCTTTATTAACCAGCTCTCCAAGAAGAACCGTCAGAGTACACTGGGATTACATAACTACCATTTGTACTTACAACAGATCCGTGAGAAGTCGCTAAAGGATAGTAGCTATAAGCAAACGCTCTTTGACCTGCTGGAGAAGCAGACGGTAAGCTTGTTGCGTTGTAGACTGTAGAGTGAATAGTTCCGCTCACATCAAGAGATGTGCTTGGACTAGATGTACCGACTCCCAATTTAGTGTTAATGAAGTAGCTTGAGTTCCTTCTTATCGCGCAAACCTCAGTTCCTTGGTTCACAGTAGCAGACCCATACCTAAACGATGCAATTCCTTGAAGGCTTCCTGATTGAGCAGCTTGAACCCATAAGGTGGTGCTGGTGCTATTCCTACTAATTACATTATAATCAGTGTTACCCGTATCAGTTCTAAATGCGTTAGCAGTAGCGGTTCCCGTGACATCAATACCAGAAGTATTGACCCTAAATCTTTCTGTGCCAGAGACTACAGACCTAAGATAACTGTTGTTTGACCACTGGAGATAATCATTACTGTCATAACCAATGTAGCTAATACTATCTCTAAGATCAGTCTCTAGTAGGAATTGAGTTCCGCTAAGATCTAAACCTCTACCTGCGGAGTAGGTTGTGTTAGTATTAGTATCTGTTGGAGTTGCCCATGTAAATGTGCCATCACCGTCACTTCGCAAGAACTGAGATGTGCTACCATTACCAGAAACATTAAGTTCACTTGCTCCAACTGCGTTAGCCGAGATTTGATCTGCACCTACTGCGTCATTTGCAATTTCAGCCGCGCCCACTGCGTTATTTGCAATTTCAGATGATCCAACTGAATTAGCTGCGAGGCTAGTACTGATACTAACATTAGAAGAACCGTTGAAATTAACGCTGCCCGTAACATCTCCAGCCAATGCGATGTTTCTTGTTGTAGTTAACGTATCTGCATTCGGGTGGTAAGTATCATGGAACACCCTGCTTGAACCATTGGCATAGTGTTCTCCTGTAGAAGATATAGCACCATTAGATCCACCTAGGAAAACCCTCGCGTCTCCATCGGCTGCAACATACATACCCCAACCAGAAGCTCCAGTCATACTAATGAAGGAAGCATTCGTATGGGTGTAGCCAACACCATACATATTGCTTAGAGCAGCGTCTGTAGGATTGTAGCTTGAACCAATCGTATAGATTGGATTACTCTTAGTGCTATTTTCACCCACATTATTGTATGAACCTTCAAGATGGCCCGAACTATGGTTAGATCGCATTAAATGGTAACCGTTAGCGAACTTAATATCTCTGGAATTGATAGTTCCAGTCATCGTGCCACCAGATAGTGATAGCTTAGAAGCTGTATCCGTAAGAGAAAACGTAGTTCCACTTAACGAGATCCCAGTTCCAGCCGAATATGTTGTGTTAGTATCGGTGTTCGTATCTGTCCAAGGGACATGGACAAACATCTTCTCCGAAGAAACTTCGACAGGGTAATACTTACCACTCTCAGCATACCCAATCTTAAACCCACCCCTTGTAGAACTTGAACCAGCGGGCAGTGAGTAGTTGTTAGCACCACTGGCGACATTAATAAATGATCTTACCGCAGCAGCAGTTCCGTGACGAATATAACCATCATTACCTGTCTCAACACAAATTTGAGTAACACCACTGGAAACAGTGTTCGGGGTAGTGTTAAAGTAGTTAGCAAAAATGTAACCAGAACTGTGTCTTTTAACGATGGTGTTATTACTAGCACTAGAAGAAATAGTATCTGTTATACTAAATGTAGTCCCTGATAATGTTAAGCCTGTGCCAGCCGAATAGGTTGTGTTAGTGTCGGTGTTCGTATCTGTCCAAGGGACGTTGACGAACATTTTTTCGGAAGAAACTTCGACAGGGTAATTCTTGCCATTCTCTGAGTAACCAATCTTTACTCCGCCTCTTGTCGAAGAAGATGCAGCAGGTAACGAGTAGGCAGAAGGGATTGTAGGTTTATTAGTTAAATCATTGTAACTAATGTGGGAACCAATCTGCGCTCCAAAGTTAGCAGGTGTGTAGTAACGAATGTAACTATCATGAGATGCATAAATTCTACTTATAGCTGTAGTGTTATTATTCCCAGAAGTTGTCTCAATCCAACCAAGCTTCGTGTAGCCATTTGCTTGAGTTCTTAGTATAGCATTTGCGCTATTCTGAGTGCTTTGGGTGTTATGTACATGAAGTCCATCAGTAGTGTCAGCATCTAAATTAGAACCAGAACCATCGTTACCTGCATGCCACATTTCATTACCTTTATAAGTAATGTCCCCGTTGTTAATAACTTTTAGACCAGAGTAGAATGTGCCATAACCATCCACATAACCCATGTCCCAATAGCGGTTGGATGTTGATCCATCCCAACGAGCTTTCATGTAGAGGCCATTCAAGTTACCTGCCCTAATTAAATCATACTCTGTTTGATTAGAAAATCCAGCTAACTTGATCGCGCTTGTTGCTGTAGATGCGTTTCCTGTTAAAGCTCCCGTTACATTCCCAACAAAATCCCCATTATTAGCAATATAAGATACATCGTCTGAATTTCTTCTAAATTGTACAATTCTATTCGATGATGAATCACTAACCATATACCATCTATTTGAATGGTATTGTATTTTACCGGCCCCTCCCGGATTGCCTGTCCAATTTGATGATGCTGAAGATAAAATCGAAGAGTTAGTTATGTTAATCGCTCCGTGACCACCAGTAAAGGAGATAACACCTGAAGCAGTATCGGCGGCATCACTTCTCAAGTATTTACTTTGAGTAGAGGATGAAGTTAAGTAACCAGCGCCAGAGTGATCGCCCCAGCCGTAAGCCGTCTCAGCAGAAGTCCCTTGGGCTGCTGTAGCGAAAGCTGAAGCGTGATTCCCATCAAGTTTATCAGCATCTAGTCCAGAACCAGATCCATCATTACCTGCATGCCAATACTTACTTCCACTGTTGTCCCCAGAACCTTTCCAAAGATCTCCGTCTGGTCCCATCCAAGCAACGGCAGCAGAAGCACCATTTCCAAATGCAACACCAGTAGTTCCTGCATAATAGTTAAGATACGTTCCATAAGACCCAACTGCAGCATCTAAATGTAAATTACCATTTGTAGTAGCAATGTTCGCAGTGGTGCTATTCCCCTGATGCCCGTTTCCACCGATCCTTAGATTCTTTGCCCAAGTGCTATTTGGTCCAAAGGTAATATGATTACTACCATTATTCGTTAGATTACCTGAGAAAGAATCGTTAGCATCACTTCTCAAGAATGAAGTACTATCAATACCATCAAGTGTAGCTGCATTACTACCATTCGCAGATGTAATATAACCTTGAGATTTTACATAAGCAGTGGTTGCTATCTTGGTGCTGTTTTCAGCAGAAGATGTCGTAGGTGCTGTAGGTGTACCTGTAAAAGCTGGACTCGCTAATCTTGCGACCCTGTTATTGTTATCATATAACAATGAAGAATCACGAATAGGGTATTTAGGTAATATTTCCCCATCCCTTGTACTTGCGTTATAGCTGCGAGAGGAAAAGACAGTACCATTATTAGCAGTAACTGAAGTTAAATGCACATTTACGTCACCATCGCTACCCCTTGGTCCATGAAAAGTATAAGAAGCAGTTCCACCACGCAACCAAACAACAACGCCCGCATGTGTTCCCCCACCACCTACAGACCCCGCTATTCCCATGACCATATTGCTGTAAGTTTCGTCAAACTTCACAATTCTAATATCGTGGTCGTTACCGCCCCAGAAACTGTCTCCAGAATATTGCCAAGTAAGAGTTAAACCACCTTTATGAGTAGATGTGTTCCAAGTATTTGGAGCAGTCGCATTATATTGACGAGATATACTATACATTTGAAATGCATATTGACCTGCACCTTGTATAGAAACAGGATAATAAGTATCAGCATCTCCACCTACTGTAAAAGTAATCTTTGCAGTGTTTAAGAAGTCATCTGGCATTGCGTTTTCAGCAGAAGTCCCTTGGGCTGCTGTAGCGAAAGCTGAAGTGTTCTGCGTAGCAGCACTTCCGAGACCTAAAGACGTACGGCCTGTAGAAGCGGTCAATCCTGTCGATCCCCCATCCCACTTGTTACGGTCTGCGTAAGCAGTATTCCAGTTAGTTGAGTTTCCGCCAGTAGCTGCTACAGTGCCAGTAGCCGTAAGATTTCCCTGATCAATAGTGACTTTATTTGCTGTGCTACCATACTCCCTAATGTATATTGCGGTCGAGTCTAAGTATATCCCACCACTTGCGGTGTGTAGATGCATGTTGCCATACTGGTCTCTTGGAGCAATCCAGTGGGTGGTAGAGTATTTTAATCTACTATCACTAGCGAAATTAATATGCTTACCAGAGCTTAAAGTAATATCACCAGTCATCGTGCCACCAGATTTTGGCAATGCGTTTTCAGCAGAAGTTCCTTGAGATGATGTAGCGAAAGCTGAAGAAGCTGAAGTCGCTGCACTTCCGAGACCTAAGTTAGTGCGAGCATTTGATTTTTGAGTTGAATTTAAACCCTGTGAAGCTGTATCAACTCTCAACCTATTCCCTAAAGACGTAGTAACCGTATTTGAGAATGTTGCATCATCGTTAATCGCTGCCGCCAATTCATTGAGCGTGTCTAATGCTCCCGGCGCACCACCAATTAAATCACTTATCTCTGTTTGTACATATGCAGTAGTCGCTATCCGAGTCGAATTATTATTTACCGCTTGTGTCGGTGCTGTTGGATTCCCAGTTAAAGCTGGACTTGCCAAGTTAGCCTTAAGGTTTAAGAAATTGGTAGTCTCAGTCTCTGTATAGTAGCGGCCATCATGCGTGTGTGAGTCGTTACCTACAACTGCTGTAATAGTTATATCAGAAGAACCATTAAATGAAGCACTCCCAGAAAGATCACCACCTAAACTAATTGTCCTTGCAGTCGTAAGCGTATCTGCATTTGGGTGGTAGTTGTCTGCGAATACTCTACTGCCATTTAAATAACCTACTCCACTAGTAGTGATTTCAAATAGTGGAGTTGTTTTTCCATTAATAGTCGGGATGGTAGAGCTGGCACTACCGTGAATTTTAAAACTATTATCATCGTCATCAACACCGATTGCCCAAGAAGCATCTCCGTGTTCTGTGAATGAAATCTGAGGCGATCCAGCATTTGAAGTATCAAGGATGATTTCTCCTTCATTGTTGGTAGAATTATGACCAATGTTTACCACTTTATCTGCTACCCCTAAGTTCAGATTAAATGTTGTGCCGTTTAAAGCTAAGTGAGTTCCAGCAGAATACGTTGTATTCGTATCAGTATTAGTATCTACCCAAGGTACGTTAACAAACATCTTCTCTGAAGAATCAAGTTCGACTGGGTAGTTCTTACCGTTCTCACCGAATCCAATCTTAACACCACCTCGTGTTGAGCTGGAAGAAAGCGGTAATGAATAAGCAGAAGGGATTGTAGGAGTATTCGTGAAATTATTATAATTTAAATAATAAGACCCCTCTTGAGCATCTAATTTATCTGCATCTAAATTAGAATTAGCTCCATCAACCGTCTTGATAGCCGTTAACAACTCTGAAGCAGTAGAATAAGTTTCAGTAGATGAAGTTAAGTAGTTTTGATTACTCAAATAACCCTCTGTAACAACATTAGAACCAGTAACCTGAACAGAACTGCCACTAATGACTAGAGCATCTGAGGCAAATTCACCCATTACAACCCTATCATCACTAAATACCTCTACAATAGGTAGTCCAGCAGCATCATTTATAGAAAAGATCGAACCTGTAACCTCGTTATCTACCGTAAACAATCTACCATTAGGGCCATCGACAGTAAATTTTTCTGATACTCCAGTGCTCAAACTAGTAAGAGCTACTTGGCCACTATTCTGGAACTCAAGACGAGAAGCTCCCAATAGAGAGTTGTCGAATGAACTTCCATTGGCTGATCCAGTATTAAACTCCAGAATCCCAGAGCTTGGGTCTATTACTATATTTGACATTCTATTTTATTTTACACTCGTTTTCAAGATTCTTCTAATTCTACCATAATAACATCCCCATTATCGAATGTACTAACAACAATGGTTTTACCATCAAGTTCAATCGATTCTTCTTCTATTATTTTTGGTTCACTCATAGTATTTGTGAATAGTCCTTTCCTCCCATTCTGGGACCAATGAACATACTTGCTATAGCAAAACTCCCATCATTCGGGCCTGTTCTGTATGTATAGTTTTTTAATATTAAAAATCTAAGATATTTAACCCCCCAAGGCATGTAGGAACCCATACCAAAATTCCCCATCGAAGAATATGTAACATTCCTTTGAGTCCAATCTGTTGGATAGGTGTGCATATAATTCCCATACATGAAAGTTGATCCCGCTCTCCCATTTGAAATAGGAGTGCCAGAAGGAGTACTATAGCCAATGTTTGGGAATGTTGCCGCATTACCAGCATTACCATTTGTCAAAGTTAGTTTGTAATCCCCCTGATCAGTCAATTCTGGACCAGCAGTACTGTAGTAAAGAGTATAATCTCCATATCCAATCCTAGTATATTCATTCGCATGATTATAATCTGGGTGAGTGGAAGGATATAAAATAGGCATTCTTTGATGATAAGTTGTTGAATATGACCATCCAGAGTTGCTAGTTATATATATGTACGAATCACCCGCATTTAAATTTCTAGATAAGGTGGTATCTCCTCTCCCGCCCAAACTTCTTTGATCTATTCTCTTGTTATTTTTATCATACGGAATCATCCCAATATGACCTCCAGATTTATTACCATTACTATCTAGAGTTAGAGTCTTCACGTAAGTGATTTGTTGATAATCCTTATTTAAGATTCTACCATCAGTAACATCTGGGTAAAATTTATGGCTTCCAGAACCAGTTCCCCCTCCTCCTCCATTAATCTTCAAATACCCTAAATCCCTATTAGGCAATGGGCCTCCAGAAGATACATACTCACTAGCAAAAGAGAAACCTTCTAATCCATTTCGGAGATCTCCGTTCCCGAAAAAACCAAATTCATTATGTAATACTGAAGCTCCCATATCTTATACCCCAAATCT
>Ga0181412_1000497_pt1 | contig 16975 bp, 18 predicted proteins | sample 35SPOviralmetaG_FD_130113 | JGI IMG/M metagenome (GOLD analysis project Ga0181412, IMG submission 130113) | Marine viral communities from the oligotrophic San Pedro Time Series (SPOT) site, San Pedro Channel, CA, USA - 35 SPOT_SRF_2012-08-15 | ecosystem: Environmental > Aquatic > Marine > Strait... | reverse complement strand
TGTGGTCTTCATTTTTATTTATGTTAAGACTTGATGACTTGTTGTTCTCTGAGGAATTTGATTGTGTCAATACATCCTCCTAATTTTTTATCGTCACATACTACTTGCGGAAAAGTAGAACCCCTACCAAATTTAGCATAGAATTCTTCTCGTGTAAAGTCCTCTTCAAGATTATAGGATACGAACTGTGTTCCTGTCAACTCTAGTACTTGTTTAATCTTGTAGCAGTGAGGACAATTATCTTTTGTGTAAACTTTAAAATTCATAATATCATTATTTACGTTGATGAAAATTTGAAAAAAATGTTACGGTCAATCTACTATTGGGCAAATCAAATCCAAATAAATTGTCTGGCCCATGCAATAAGTTAGAATCGTAACAAACAAATCTGTTGTAGACATTTTCTATACAACCATATCCTTCAATACATGTTCCAGTATTTTGTGGTGGATTAGGTGTGATGTAAACTACACCAGCACATTCAAACCCATCTCTATGATACTTGACTTGATTAAAATTGTCAATACTCTCCATAAAAGAATAAGGAGAGCAATGATAATATATTTCAAGATAAGATATGTTTTTATTTATTTCTTTCTGTAGAGTGTCAACTATTTTATTAGTTATCAATTTACCAACATTAGTATCTCTTGTAAGTTTAGGAGTTCTATATCCACCAAAATGTTGCAATTTATAGTCTTGCATTAGAGCGTGAGATCTAATAACTTCTATGTTATTAAAATAATTGTCAATGATTATCATACTTCAAAAATTGACTAAAGGATACAGACTTTAATTCAGTTTTACTCAACTCAGACAAAAATGAATCAATCAAGAAACTACCATCATGTTTTTCTCTGGTGAGTCTTTCAAAAATAATTGTTTTAGTCAGTTCACCATTTTTTATTACGCTCATCCCAGAGTCATGTGCAAGAAGAGAACCAGATAATATTTCTTTATTCATATAACCTTTTTTTAGTCAACAAAATCCAAACATCCACTTCAACATTATTTGATATCATCATTTTACTCAGAAAGACGTTTACAATTTTCATATGAGGTTCAATTAAACTGATCATTTCTGTGCAAGTTCTTCTTGGAGGTCCATTATAAACTTCTGGACCTTCACATGATCCAATAATACTCATCCATAATCCATTATTAGATATAATTTTACTAACTTTTTCTGAAAATTTTCTTATATCCTCATCAATCATACCATGAATGCAACCCCTATCAAAAACAAAATCATAATAGTTTTCTTTCAATAAAGTATCATCAAGAAAATTCAAGGTTTTAAAATTAACTTTCAAGTCTTTTCTATTTTTTGCTGCATAAATTGCTATCTCAGAAATATCAATACCATCAACTTCAATGCCCAAAGACGATAACCATAAAGAATTAGTTCCAAGTCCACAACCAATATCAATCGCAGTTTTTACTCTTGTATTATCAATTTGAGAAAAAAATTCTACCAAGTTTTTTTCTGGAACATATGTTTCCCATGGTAAACATTCAATATCATTTCTCTGCCAATAGTCAATCCAATCCATATCTCACCTAAAAATTTATATTAAATGCAACACTTATTCTTTCATCATCAGTCGTGTTACTTCTGACTCCATGGTCAATCCAACTAGGAAATAATATAATCATACCATTTTCTGGAATAATTTCAAATGATTGATTAGGATCACATCTTTTAAAGATGTTTGATATTTGCATATACTTGATAGGTGTGGACAGATAAAGATTTCCATCCTTTCCATTAGTTTTGTAATAATATATTCCAGAAATTCCTGCTCCCTCATGATGATGCGTTTGAATATGATGATTATTATCGATACAAGTCATCCATGAATTTGTGATTTCAAATTTAACTTCACCCTTTAATCCTATAGATTTTAGATAGTTTACAACATTCTCTGATATTGATTGTATTAAATTTATACATACATATTCATACAAGTAATTTGATTCTTGAATGTTTTCACTAACTTTGGTGTTTAGAGGATCAAATGATTTGGGATGAAGTTTATTTGTAGAAATAAATTTTACCTTTTTTAAAGATAAAAAAATTTCTTGCTGAACTTTATCAAAATCTTTATCAATCAATTTATTTTTATAGACAGGAGTTGAAAATAAATTTAAAGTTTCCATAATTAAAATCCAATTATACTTACATCTTCTATTAATTCTGATACAGGAAGATTTAGCATTCCAGAATGAATCATTTCATAATCCTTATAATTAAATATACCCACCATAAACTCTTGTCCACGATATCTTTTATTGAAATTATATAAACTCTTTTGAGATTCTTCAGAAAATTTATAGTTCAAATTCATAATTAAGTTTGCTCTTTCGTGTATGTCTACCCAAAAATCACTCTGAAATTTAGAACCATATGAATAATGAAATGCTAAGGATATTTGATAATTAAACATATCTTGATAATATCTATGATTAGTAGATTCAAAAGATTCTAATGTTCTATTCTTAAGAAAATCACAAATATATGTAGCAAAAAGTTCATAATAATATAATGACAATGCCTGTAAGGGTTCAATAAACATCAATCTATTTCCATTACTGGCTTCATATTTACTCCTCAACATTTTTTTCGCATATCTTGGTGTCCAAGAAAAATTATTATAAACATTATACTTAGAATTTTTTTTATTAATTCTAAAGTGTTCATCTATCTCTTCTTTTGTATTAAACTTACTATTAAAAAGATATCCACACTTTGTTATATTATTATCAGGAAATGGCAATCCAAATTGCCATCCGTGCTCTGTTGCTCTATGTAAAGTGTATGAATAATCATCTATACTATCTTCAGTATAAAGAACAGCACTATTAACGGTTTCAAAAATTGGTTTTACATATTCTCCACTATCACACCAACCAGCACAATTAATTACAAAGTCATATTGTTTATCATCAATAAAAACTTTGTCATGATTTATCCCATAATGAGTTACTCTTTTTGAATGATATTTTACCCCAACTTCTTCTAATTTTTGATGTATGAATGTATTAAAAATTTGACTTTCAAAATGAAAAGCAGTTGCATTTCCAGAAAAATGATGTTTAAAATTTTTAGATTTGCCCCAGTTTATAAATTTAATTCCATTTTTAAATGAGACGATTCCCTCATCAATCAATTCACCAATGGTAATATCCAATACATCTATTAATAATCCACCTATATTTGGAGTTGTAGATTCCCCAACATTAATTGGTGGAGAATCTGGATCATAGAAAATTTCAACTTTATATCCATACTTAAGACAAACAAGAGTGCTAATGATAGAACTAGTACCCTTCCCAATTATTGCTATTTTCATTCGTTTTCATCAAGTAAAGACCATTCAACATCCAAACTATCAATATAATCAAATGTTTCTTGATTATATTGAAGATCTATTAAAACTCTCACATCATGCTCATCTTCTTCCTTAAATCCGCATGGGAACTCTGTTTTGTATGCAACATTTTTCCCATTCTCTTCTTTGATAGCATGTATCCAAACATATTTGTTTGCCAAAATTATAAATTTTGTAATGTCAGTAATCATTAATAAACTCCATTATCGTATGCATGTTCTAAGAAATAACCATTTCTTCTCACATAATGAAAAAATATTTGATGATAGTAACTATCTTTAGTTCCTTTCATAAAATCTCTCCAGTGAGGGATATCAATACCAGAATAAAGAACTCCATCCCCCGGTTTCGTAATACAGGATATAAAACTCCCATCTGGTTTTTCAAACATTAACGGCCAATCATAATCTAAGTTATTACTTATATTAATACTTATACTAACTTCACAGGCACCTCTATCTGTATGCTTTTCTAATTTTTGATTCTTAAAATAAAATCTATCATAATAGTATGTTGGATATAACTTTTCTCCAATATATTCCTCAAGAAATTTCATAATTTCATAATGTGCTTCCTTGAATTTTGGATAATTATATCTTGCAAGACTACCTGATACTTGATCTTCTATTTTATCTATAATAACTTGTCCTGGTTTTTTGTAAGTAAATCTACCTCTTTCCCAAGGTGGTTCTTCATAAAGTTGAGATGCATCAATTAATCCTGGCATCTCTATTACAGACCAATTAAATTTTTCTTTCATTTCCACCTCGGTCCTACTACCCATCCAACTAGAGATTGTCTATGACCAGAAGTAATCTTTTTGACACGATGCCTCATTCTACTATCAAAAACAATAACGGTTCCTCTTACTTTAGGTAGGAAAAAAGTAGATCCATCATCACCCATCAATTGAACTTCTCCACCTTCATATTCTTCGGGATCAGAAAGTTGAACAATAACAGATAACTTTCTAATTTCTTCAGAATTTCTAATTACAAAATTTTCTTGGTTGTTTTCGACTGGTTTATAATATGAATCTAAACCAGCATCGACATGCCAATTATAATATTCTCCTACATCATAAGAGGTATATTGCATAGATTCATGATCAAATCCAGAGATATCATATAAAAAATTTTCTCTATTTGCTCGAAGAACATAATGATAGCAAAGTCCTACAATCCAGTGATAAGATGGTAACCAATCAACTCTACTATCTCTTATTGAATGTTGAACTCCAGCAAAAACATTTGCTTCTTTTAAATTTTTTTCCGAATTGTTAACATCATCTCTCACAATATCAATCAATTTTTTTGGCATAGATGTTTTATACCATATTGCACTATTTGCCATAAAATAAAAACAAACTCATAATAAATTATATATCATTATTCGATCAGTGTCAACTAGGAGATTCCCATCTTAATTCAGATTCATTAAAGACCCACGAATCATCTTCTGGAGGAACAATATATGCATTATATTCAGCAACATATACAGAACCTTCGGTTTGAGTGTTCACGGGATTTGATGGAGTAAATACCCAAGAATAATTATTGATGGTGCCACCATCTCCATCAGATTCTGTATTTACAATTTCCCAGTTCCAACCAGATTCTACAGACGGAGGAAGAGGAACAAACATATCTAAAGTTGTATTATGTGTTGCACCAATTCTAGCAGGATTTCTTGGATTGGTAACTTGAACATAAGTTTCTCCTAAAGATGTTCTCTCTGCAATATATGTAGAATCTGCAGATATAATATTTAAAACTATACGATTTTCATCAATTTGTGCGTAAGTTGAAGACATAATTTTTTATTTGTTAGATGTATCTTATAAAAATTGCACCAGGTTGTGAAGGTTGTGTCCCCTCACCAGAATTTGGATGTGAACCACCACCATTACCATATTGAATACCAGTTCTAGCAGTTTGATTTCCACCACGACCGGGACCTCCGGCTGATGCATTAGTATGTGTTGTTATACCAGTAAAATATGCAATCGGTGTTCCTGATCCACCATCCTTGCTAGCAGTCGTTACTGGACCTCCACTTCCTGCCCCACCTCCCCCTGCACTATCGTTTGAAGAACCTGGATAAGCATCTTGAAAACCAGGAAATCCTTGTCCAGCAATATTTGCCCCGACTCCACCATTAGAAGTGTTCCATCCAGTTCCACCAGAACCTGATGCCAATGGAGCATCATTACCAACGTTGGTGCCGGTGACTCCGTTCAGACCCTGAGCACCGGCAGGAGCAGTCAACGATCCTCCATTCCAATTAGCAACAGTATTACCATTTACTGCCCCAACAGTCATCGTATAGGGTGAACCAGAAACTACAGGATTAAATTTACTTACAAGCACAGCACCACCTCCACCAACACTAGAAGAACTAGAAGATGGTCCAGTGCCTCCAGACCCTCCACCACCAATTGCTAAAACATCAACTCTGCCAGTTGCTGTTGGTGTGAAATTAGCAGTGGTACTAAATTCATGAACAGTATATGGACCAGATTTAAAAATGTTATTACCGCCTGAACCTTGAGAAGTAATTTTTCCTACAATAATTGTCATTTATTATTTCCTTGTTATAAATTATTTATAAAATGTTTTAGTAATTAAATTAAACTGAAGACGTAGATAAAGTTCCATCATTTGCAACAATTAAACGATATTGTGTACCATTTGGTGATGTTAAAATAAGACCCTTAGAATTACTAACTCCAATATATGCATCGTCTAGTATGGTACAAGAAATTCCTGCTCCAATATTCACTGCATTATTGTCAGTTTTGAAAACTAGATCGGAAGAAGTTGTTTTATTTATTACAAAAGATGGTGTATCATCATCAAATATATCGTCCTGTACTTTAAATGAACCCTGAATGTCAAGTGTTCTTGAACTAGGATTATAAGTTAAATTACTAGAAGTTTCAGCACCTTGTGATCCAGTAGCACCATCAACAAATACTGGATATACAGTTTCATCTGTAGAATTGTTGGCAGTTACAGTAAAATTATCTGCCGTTCCCGTCGTATTTTGATTAAGAGTTGCTACTCTGGCAGCTGCTACAGTACCTGAAGCTATATTTGTTCCATTTAAGGATGTTAAGTTAGCACCAGATACTGCTGGTAATGTTGCAGGGAACCTACCATTAGGAACAGTACCAGAACCAAGATTAGATGCATCGAGTGATGTTATATTCGAACCATCAACTGATGCTAATGTTCCAGAAAGTTCCCCAGCAGGTAAATTTGTTAATCCAGAACCTGAACCAATGAATGTTGTGGCATTAACGTTAGCAGCAGTAACGTTAGCAAAATTGTTTACAGTAAATCCTGGCCGGACCCTTCGATCTACCTTTAATGCAATAGTTTGTGCTTTGTAGAAGTCATCTCCAGCACCACTAAATGCACCCGGATTTTCTGATCCTGCACTTGTTTGTGCTTTATATGCGGACATAATTGTACAACTATTCCCATATTCGCTTATGGCAAGAGAATATCCAGAAGGTGCCTGCGTACCAACGAATTGATCATCATCAATCAATCCAACAGCCACGATCATGCACTCATCATCGACAGTGGTGATTGAAGGTGGATTTGGCATTCCACTTGTTCCTGTACTCTCAACAGAATTTACAGAAAAAGGTTGATCAGAATTAACACCTCTAAATGCAATCAGCATTGCTGTAGTGTCATTATCATTTAATCCACTTGCTGTTAGTGATGTTCCTTCAGAAAATTTATAAAATGCTGCACTATCTGGATTGCCATCATTATCAGGTTGAGTTCCTAATCCTGGAATTGCAGTCCATCCACTGCTTGGAGTAGCCTGGTTATCACTATCGGCCGCACTAAAAAATAGAACTAAATCACCTGACTCTATTCCAGTTAAGGTTATACTGTTACCGGTATTAATAGATGTACCACCTACATAAGATATATCTACAGTATTATCAATCTCTACTGTTAAACTGCCAGTTGCTGTAATACCACCCCTAGAAAATAATGTTGAACTCAGGTTTAAAGGTTTACTTATGTGTACATCATCATCACCAATTTCCATAATTGTATCTGTTGCACCTTTCACTACAAAAGCAGGAGCAGGATTAAATATATTATCAGTTTCGGTAATGGTAAATATATCATCAACTTGAAATCTTCCAGAAGGATCATTAGTTCCAATACCTAAATTACCATTTGAATCAATAGTAGCTCTAGCAACATTATTACTATCAAAGTGTATGGAGTTAGTATTGTGATTATAACTCAGCAGTCCTGCATTTCTAGTAGCATCAGAAAATCCTATCTCAGATACATTTGGTGAGACCAATTGTAGGACGGCACCTTGACCCCCATTTTGATTTTCAATTACAAGTTTATCAAAGTTAGTAACTGGAGAGAAACTTGAAGTTCCGGATAAGATATGTAAATCTACTTCTGGGGATGCAGCACCAATACCCATTCTTCCAGTAGAAGGATTAAATGTAAGACCTCCTGTTGTTACACCAAGTCCAGTTGTATTTCCTATTGATGTTGCATATGTTATATATTGTGACTGATTTTCTACATTACTAGAGATAGATATAGAACTTATACCACCACTGCTAGTAATATTCTGTAGATATTGACCATCACCATAATAAGTTACAATACCAGAAGTGGCAGTGATAATACCAGCAGTTAAATTAATATCACCAGCAACAGTCAGTTGTGCTGTTGCAACTGTTGTTCCAATACCAACACGATCATTAACAATATCAACAAATATATTATTATCAGATACTAAATCACCAGTTCGTCTTGTTTTATCTGCCATCTTAAGACTTTTTAGTTATTTATACTTCAGAACCGTCAGGTTCCTCATCAACAACTACTGATTATTGTCACTTTCTGTCCATTCATCAGTGTTTAGAATCTCTAAAATCTCTGCGTGTGTATAAGGTCCTTCAAGTGTTGTGAGTGTTGAAACAAACTCTGGTTGTTCTCCATCCCATTTTAGAAAAGTTTTGTCTCCAGATACACTGCGTCTTAAAGTATTGGCACTTGTTTCACATACTAATGAAAAATCAACCTGATCAATTTCGGTTGTGGAGAAGATTGCAAAACTTCTATTTTCGTACATTGTTATATACTCCTATAAATTTTTAATTATTTAGAGTCCATAACGACTCTTATGAGCATTGTAGTTTTGAGTGATTTCAGATTGAGTTAATGAGTCTTTATAAATCTTTAAGTTTGATAATGCACCATTAAAAGGATTACTATTATTTGTTCCTGATACACCAAACTTTAATGATGCCTCATTGTTTTGGATTTTTGTACGATCAGGTGGAATAAAATCTTCTGTATACTTTGCAACTCCTTTGGTGATACGGAAGTCGTCTATGTATGATTCTCCCATATAATTATTTTGATATTCTAAATCTCTACCAAGTACTAAAGTATTATTAGTATAATCTACTTGAGTATGAGTTTGTGTAATGTCAAATTTCTTTTTTCCATTAACGAAGAATAATGATGCTCCATTTTTTCTTTCCCATGCAACATGATACCAAGTATCTCTAGGTGGAACTATACTATTAGTAAAATTAACGTTACCACCGGAGGTATAATACCAAAAGTAAAATTGAGATGCAGATAAAGACAATGCAAGTCCCGGAACCATTGGAGAAGTATTCATAGTACTAAAAATCAAATCATTCACAGACCAATTATCAGTACCAACGATATAATGCCAAAACTCAATCGTAAAGTCTCCAGTGTCAAATGAATATGCATCACTTGCCCCACAATCAATATAATCATCAGTGCCATCAAAGTATAATGATGACCCACCAAACTTATACTCTGATGTAGAAATACCAGCACCACTATAAGCAGTAATAATACCAGTATGATTATTTGGACTTGAATCTATAATGCTTGTACTTAAGTTTTGTCCATTACCCTGAAGTAGTATTGATAAGTTATCATAGTTTGGATCATTACTATAGTATGATGCCTGATTTGGTGGTGTAAAGTCTGATGTATATTTTGCAACTCCTTTGGTGATTATGAAGTCGTCTATGTATCCATTAAAGAAACCATCGTAGTAAGTATTATCAAAATTTATACGATATTGACATCCTATAGTTAAATGATTTTCATTATATGGACTCACAGTGTCTGTACCTGTTGATGAATTTAATAATGTACCATTAATGAAGAAAGAGTAAATATCACCTTCTCTGGTGCATGCTATATGATTCCACTGTCCTCCAGTTATGCTTGCACCAATACTTGAAGAACCATCCCTCTGTCTCTGAAAATATATATCCCCACCGCCCCCAGATCCAGTACTTGCATAAACTGCAAGACCACCATCAGGAACAGTGTTGTCAAAATAATCGGATCGTGGACCTATACGAAACAAATAATCTTGCGAGTTTACTTGATCAGTATACATCCAAAACTCAATCGTAAAGTCTCCATCCTCCATAGCATAAGAGGGATCAGTTCCACAATCAATATAATGATTAGTACCATCAAAGTATAATGATGATCCACCAAACTTATATTCCGATGTAGAAATACCAGCACCATTATAAGCAGTAATAATACCAGTATGATTATTTGGACTTGAATCTATAATATTCGTACTACCATTATCACCATTTGCATTTAGAATAATAGAAGCATTATCAAAATATAAATCTAGATTTGAATCTGCACTATAATCATAACTAGGATTTCCGGGAACAGCATTTACATAAGGAGTATAAACATTCCCAGAACGAACTAAAGCATAATGATTCCAAGTGTTAGTTGTGATTCCTGATGAGAAGTCTGCGTTTTCTGCAATACCAAAAGTATCTAAAGGTGATGGTTGTGATGTATATCTACCTTTGAGTGCATTATAGTTTCTTTGGATTTCTGATGCTGTGAGTGCTCTGTTGTAAATTAGTACAATTGAAATAGAACCATCAAAAGGATAAACACTTGAAGGATTGCCTATAGGTTTCCAACCAACCGTTGGATTAAAAGCATCCCAATTATTATCCAATGAACCACTTGCAGCAGAAACTCCGTTAATATATACAGTTCCAGAATTATTATTATTCGTTGCTGCAACACAAGTCCAAGTGTTTAATGAAATTGTATCTGTTGTTATTACTCCAGGATCTGCAAATTCATTATTGTGCATCAATTTTATAGTGGAGTTGGGTCTAAGATGAAGTCTCATTGGATAAGTTGATCCAGTACCAGAATCTACAATTGAATTTGCACGCGTGCCATCGACAGAATGAGGGTAAATAAAAGTAAAAATAGTATAATTTTGTGTTGTTCCTAAATTATTTGCTTTTGTTATCGGAACAACATCATCAGTTCCATCAAAATCAAGATACCCACCATCAGCAGAACTATAAGTTGCTCCATTAATAGTTCCATTATTCCCATTACCACTCAAATCAGTCCAAGTGGTTCCAGAACCAGTATATGAAGCACTATCTCCAGCATCAAGGTGTACTACAAGACCACTAGTAACTATTCCCGCAACAGCAGGATGAGTAGCAAACCCAACAGAATACTGAAGTTTATTTGTAGCAGTCTTGATTGCCCAACCACCAACATTACTAGTATTTCCATAAGATACTAATACATCACTTGTTTGGTCACTGAAGGAGTTCATCCAAAAATCAATCGTAAAATCACCATCAGTTATATTTACAGATTCATCATAAGGAATCTCCATATAATTATTAGTTCCATCAAAGGTAAAATAACCTACATTAGAACTTGTATATCCAACACCATTATATAAAGTTGCTGCATTATTGTTGAGACTTATATCTGTTAATACTGGTGCTTGTTGAGTTTCTGTAGTTGATAAGTATAATTCTACTTCTGGTGGATCGAAGTTACTGATGTATCTTGCGACTCCTTTTGTGATGCGGTAGTCGTCCAGATAGGCATTTAAATATGCAGCATTAACCCCTTGTACTCTACCGATTACTGGAGCATAGTAAATCATGTTTGCAGTAATTGTGTTTGTTGCTTCAGATTGCCCATTGACCCAAATCGTGAATGTATTGCTATCCCTTGTTAAAGCAATATGAGTCCATGTATTTTTTGATATACTATTGCTTGGTGTGGTAAAACCGTCCAAACCATCTCCATGCCAAAATGAAATACTATCGTTAGAGTCGTTAATCCTCCAAGTCATTCCAGTATCGTTAGTGTACCAAGCATGTCGCTGAGAAAAAAGGTTCCCATTCGCTCCTCCCACCCAATAGATCCAACATTCAATCGTAAAATCCCCAGTCCCAAAGTCGAAAGCACTTTGGTCGTCTGGTAGGGACAAGTAATCACCAGTTCCGTCAATATACATTGACGATACACCAAACTTAATCTGTGCAGTGGAGATTTGGGCATCACCAACAGGAGTTACGGTATGACCATAACTACTGCTATCAGTAAAAGTAGTGCTACCATTAGTTCCATTACCATTCAATAGTAATGAAACATTATCCGCATAAGGATCTTCAATTGTTGTTGTTACAGAAGTCGTAACACCAGTATAAGACTTTGGATTAGCAGCATCTAATACTAATGAAAGGTTCTTATTTGTATTGATTTTTGGATTATGATATCTTGCCATTTAACTAAATCTAATTTGTAGAAGTTCCAGAACCATCACCAATATCTATAACTTCTTCTGGTTCATTAGAAGGCATTATGGGCCAGGTAATTTCAAAAGGATTTGATTGTGATGTAATATCTCTCAGTTCTTGTCGGTATGTTTTCCATTCTTCTGTGTTTGTAATCTCAAAATTATAATCACTTACCTGTGTATAATCACTTTCTTTTAATACATTATCTCTTTGATTGCGAATTACACTCCATTGATTCTCAATCTCTTGATCGTTGTATGGTCTTGCAGTAAATCCATCTCCAACCCATTCCATTTTTTCTATTGTTGAATCATAAGATGGGTATGTATAGGGACCAGTATATCCCGCACTAACTATTTCTTCTTCAGTAAAAGTGGAAGCATCAGTTCTTGTGAATCCGTTTGGAAGACGAATACGATTTGGTAATGATTTTGGATATTGATTTTTATATGAGTATAATGCCATTGTTTTTCTAATTATTTAGAAACCATATCTACCGTTGAGTGCATCAAAGTTTTGAGTAACTTCTGATTGTGTCAATCCTCTATTGTATACAAGATACACAGCAATTTTTCCTCCAAAATAATTCGTGCCACTAGACTGACTATACCTTCCCATCTCAAATGGTCTTGAACCTGCTGTCGCCAAATCAATAGCGCTGCCATCTTGTCCCAATAAAACACCGTTATTACCATAAGTTTTGCCTATTTTATCGCTTCCATACACGACACTATACATTGTCCATATGGCTCTTCCATCATAACTGAAGTCATAATCACCAGTACCCCAGAACTGTGCTCTAAATGCTGCATATGAATTGTTTAGCCTTAAACAATAGTGGCGGCCGTTGGAATTAAAATCTCCCAAATCAAACAGACCCCCATTGTTGCTTCCAATATTATTATCAACCATAGCAACACAAACTACTGTTTTTTCATTAAATCCACCAACTCCTAAATTAGCAACAGTGGCAGAAACTGAACCAGCAACTGTTCCGTCACATATTCCATGATTATTTGATCCATCTAAATCAAAATACTTATTGTTACCAGATGAAAAAAATGATGGAGAGTTTTTTAATGACATATGATAATTGTTACCACTCAAGTCGTACCAAGCACTTCCACTACCAGGATAAGAAGCACTATCTCCGGCATCAAGGCGTATTAAAAGACCATCGGTGACTAATGCACCAGTAGGCCATATCTCTCTACGAACAGCATCACACTGCTCTAGTCCTGTCCAAAGACCTGATGCTAAAGATGTTGTTGGATCATTATTAGAACCAATTCTTCCTCCGTTATACAATGGCATTCTTATAACTCCTTAAAGACCATATCTACCTTTGATAGCATCAAAGTTTTGAGTGATTTCTGATTGGGTGAGTGCTTTGTTATATACTTTAATTGAATATATATTTCCTTGTATCATCCTAAAAGTACTGGATTTATAATCACCAAAACCAGTGGTAGTATCAAAATTTTGGGGTGTTCCAGTAAGTGCTTGTGAATCTTTTAATACACTATTTGCATATGCTTTTTGAGTTGAACCATCCCAAGTTAAAACAATTTGTAAGATATTAGAAGTATTTGCAGTTACTCCAAGATCCATGGTGCTATAAGCACCATTAAATGCAGCAAAATATTGTTGCGTTAGTTTTATACCAATAGTCAGATATGATCTTCCAGTTGAATTGTCAAGACTATTGTTATGCATAATATACGCATAACCACCAGATGCACTTGCAGATGCTATTGCATTTGTCCATATTTCATATGTTTGATTAGACGTAGAAGTTATTGGAGTTGTAAAATTTCCTCTATCATTTGAGCCATCAAAACTAAAATAACCACCATCAGCAGAACTATAAGTTGCTCCATTAATAGTTCCATCATTCCCATTACCACTCAAATCATACCAAGTAGTTCCAGAACCAGGACCAGAACCAGGATAAGAAGCACTATCTCCAGCATCAAGGTGTAATACAAGACCATCGGTGACGATTAATCTAGGCCACAATTCATTACGAATTTGTTTGATATAATCGGAAGATGTCCAAAGACCTGACGCAAAAGTTCCAGTTTCTCCACCAGGAAGTTGTGCTGTTGGTGGTGTGAAACTATCGGTGTACCGGGCCACTCCTTTTGTGATGCGGAGGTCGTCTATGTATCCGTTAAACCCTCCTTGGTTTGAAACTCTCCCGACCGAAAGATAATTGCCAGATGATTGCGATTGAGGAGTAACGGAAAGAGTTGTTGAGTTTGATTCAGTCCCGTCTATGTAGATTTTAAGATTTGTTCCATTTTTAACAAACGCAATGTGTGTCCAGGTCGTCAATGGAACAGTTGATGTGGTAGTGAAAGAGTTTTGCGTTCCGCTCCAGTAATAAAATTGAATCGTTCGATCATTCTTTGGACCGAACGACCAATAGATAACAGAGCTGCTAACATTTCCGTGTCCAACCATTGGCGTTATACTACTACCGTTTGTAGGCGCAGCAGTCATGTAAATCCACGATTCAATCGTAAAATCGCCGTTATACCATTCAATGAGAGAACTAGAAGGGTTGCCGATGTAAATATAATCCCCATTACCATCAAAGTACATTGACGATACACCAAACTTACTCTGTGCATCGGAGATTTGGGCATCACCAACAGGAGTTACGGTATGACCATAACTACTGCTATCAGTAAAAGTAGTGCTACCATTAGTTCCATTACCATTCAATAGTAATGAAACATTATCCGCATAATTAGGGTCATTACTTTTAGTTCCAGTAAATACTGTATTTGCTATACCAATAATGCCACCATTGAATCCAAGCATTATGAAATCTCTTCGTATCCTATCGTAATATGAATATCATCAGCAGCACTTGCCTGTGCTCTGATTCCTACATTTTCTTCCAGATAAAAGTAAATATCTTTAGAGCACAAAACTTGTGTTGCATCGGCAGGAACACTTACTGTCTTTGCAAGATAATAATCTACTCCACCTCTCAAAACACTCACACTTACATCTGCAGCAGCCGTCCCATCAACATTTGCAGCAAGTATTGAATTAATCTTCAATACCTTATTACTTCCCGATGCATTCGTCAGGATTCCAGTAATTGCTGTCGTGCTAAGATTAACAACTGTCGTGATTCCTGTAATCGTAGTTGGATTTTTTAAGTTAGGTGCTGCCATTTTAGAATATCATTCCCATCATTATTGGACTTATATCTGGAGTTGCGGAACTTCCTGATATATTTATATTACTATAACCTACCACTTCTACAATATCATCTGATGATGCTCCAGTATCTAGTACAATAGATATTCCATTTGTTGCTGTGTATTCATTTTCACTCAACTTAGCACCATTCAAGAAGACATCAACATAACCAACATTATAAGTTGCAGAGAATGTTGTTTGCCCCGATGTTGCAGTATAAGTATTGACAGTCCTTGTAGTACCAGCAGAAACACTAATATCAACTGTATTTCCATTAAGAGCAAAAGTACTTCCTGCACCAACAAAGTTTAATGTTGTAATTCCAGTCCCAATAACATTACCACCAGATTGAATACCAACACCAGACACTGCAGCATCTTGCCAAGAAATACCAGAACCAGTTGATGTTAATACCTGATTAGTAGCACCAATACCATTAGAATTATCATACAGTGCTCCACGAAGTCTAATGTTTCCATTAACATCTAGTTTTTGTGTTGGATTTGTGGTTCCTATCCCAACATATTCAGTGCTACCAAAAGGTGCTAATTGAATAGTCCCATCAGCATCTACATCAATACTTGGAACACCTGATACATCACTGACTGAGAAGATACTTCCAGAAGTCAGATTATTAGTAATGGAGAATAATTGACCTTCAGATCCTTCTATATTAAGTGCAGTCAGTCCAGTTCCAACATTAATATCAAGTTTTGCCTGCGGCAATGTCTGGCCAATACCCATCCTTCCAGTGAAAGGATTAAAGACAAGACCTTCTGTAGTAACACCTAGTCCAGTTGTATTTCCTGTTGATACTGCGTATGTTAAGTATTGTGATTGATCTAATGTATTATTGGAGATTGTTATAGAACTTATACCACCACTGCTAGTAATATTCTGCAGATATTGACCATCACCATAATAAGTGACGATACCAGAAGCAGCAGTTATAATACCAGCAGCAATCTTAACACCACCAAGAGTACTGATGCCAGTTGTGAAAAGATTTACATCAGATGCAATACCTGCATTTACAATGTAAATCTTACCACTCATTGATGAATGATTGGTACATTGATAGTAAAGAATATCAGGAGCATCCATTCGGACATTCCAAGTCAGAGTACCATTTGAAACTCCATTATTTACAATGCCATCATTATATGCGGTTCCTCCAGTATCTTGGAATTGTCTTTGAATTTGGAATGGATGAGCACCTAAGTTGTTAGTAAACTTATATTGTTCTCCTCTTGTTAGATAGATGGTTGGATCATTTTCTGATCCTGTAAATCCTGGTCCAGTAAATCTATAATCAGAAGTTCCATTAGCAGCAATAATCCATTCGGAAGTATAAGTTGCTATACCTGCTGTTTGTGCGAAGGCAACATTAAAGTCACTTTCTACTCTATTGTTTAATGTGAATGCAGTAGTAGCAAATGATGCCGTTGATGCTGTTCCGGTTAAGTTACCAAAGTAAGTTACAGCAGTTCCAGTAGTAGAAGTTATAATACCAGCAGCAATCTTAACTGTTCCTAAAGTAGAAATACCAGTAGTATTAACACTTAAGGAAGTAAGAGATCCAATACCACCAATTACATTAGTTGCTATACCTGCTGTTTGTGCGAAGGCAACATTAAAGTCACTTTCTACTCTATTGTTTAATGTGAATGCAGTAGTAGCAAATGATGCTGTAGAAGCAGTT
>Ga0181412_1000496_pt1 | contig 16976 bp, 5 predicted proteins | sample 35SPOviralmetaG_FD_130113 | JGI IMG/M metagenome (GOLD analysis project Ga0181412, IMG submission 130113) | Marine viral communities from the oligotrophic San Pedro Time Series (SPOT) site, San Pedro Channel, CA, USA - 35 SPOT_SRF_2012-08-15 | ecosystem: Environmental > Aquatic > Marine > Strait... | reverse complement strand
CGCTAGTGTTTCCATACTGACCGCAAAGCAATACGTTGTAGCTGCCAGTTGTTATTGATGAGCCGATATTGTTGCCACCAGCAATTAAATTGTATTGGCCTGTTGTTATGTTTTGCCCGGATTTGGACCCAATAACTGTGTTATAACCACCAGTGGTAACATTATGCAAGCCTTGGTATCCAACAGCAGTATTTTCATCGCCGTCCGAATAACCAGTCGCACCACAAGTTCGATAACCAATAGCTGTGTTTTTATCACCCCGGTTCCACTTACCAGCTCCATAACCTAAACCAACCCCGTAGGTGTGGCCTGATACTTCAGAGAAACATTCGGCTCCGACAAATGTTTCATAATTCGAAGCTGACCGCCCTGCTCTATCGCCAACAACTGTGTTGTATTGCGTGCTTGCTGATCCAGCAGCCAATGCATATCTGCCCACGGCAGTGTTGTAACTACCAGTGGTTATGGTATCTAGAGCATAGTAGCCGATAGCTACGTTATTACTGCCAGTTGTAATCGAATCACCAGCTCTATAGCCGCTAGCTGTGTTGCTACCGCCTGTAGTGTTCCACCTTAGAGCTTCGTATCCGACAGCTGTATTCTCCTGAGCAGTTGTATTCGCAGTAAGAGTATAATACCCAACAGCAGTGTTATACGAACCGGTGGTATTAGAATACAGACTAGCTTCTCCAACGCTAACATTTTGTACTCCAGTAGTGTTATAGTGTAAAGCCTGACTTCCAACGGCAATATTTTGGTTGCCAGTGGTATTCGTACGAAGAGCCTTGTGTCCAAAAGCATGGTTACTATAACCAGTCGTATTACTCTTAAGAGATTCATGGCCAACAGCTACACCACCAAAACCATTGGTGTTTGCATTTAATGCGTTGTATCCAACAGCCGTAGCTTCATTATTAGTCCCATCGTCATTAGCAAGAGCACCAGTACCCAAGCCGATAGTTTGACCACTGTCGTTAGTAACAGCATCAGACAGTGCGTTGATGTCAGACGCTCCACCAGACGCTCCACTAGCAGCAGTTGTTATGCGCCCTTGTGCATCAACTGTAATGTTTGAGTTTGTATACGAACCAGCCGTAACCGCAGTATTAGCAATCTTTGCAGCTGTAACTGCGTCATCAGCAATCTTTGCAGTGCTTACTACACCGTTATCAATAGTAAAAGTTGCGCCACTACTAGATACAGTAATGTCACCTTTATCACCATCACTTACACCACCAGCGGCGGCGGCAATCCAGTCGTAATCACTACCATTCCAACTAAGTATTTCACCACTACTTGCAGTAGATTGGTTTAGATGTGTATCTACATCACTATTTGCATAAGCAGTAGCACCAGTTGTAATGCCATTTAGTTTGGTATGATCAGCATCAGTAAATACGTTACTGTCAGATGCTGATTCTACAAGTGTACGGATCTCTGCAGCTGTTTGATCGGCTGTTGCTCCCGTTTCAATACCATCTAGTTTTATACCATCAGTTGCTACATCACGTCCATCAACAGAACCAGTAACAGTAATGTTTCCGTTAACAGCGTTTGTACCAGTAACAGTAATACTACCGTTTACTGCTAATGTTTCAGCAATTTGATCAACTGTTAGTACACTACCAGCTTTAAATTTACCAATATGATCAGTACTTGATTGCCAAACCTTACCGCCACTAATCTGGGTTACTTGGTTTGCTTCAATAGCTACACCACCATTATCAGGGTGATCACTATAGTCAGTACCTACACCAACATATTCAAATGTATGACCACCAGTACTAATATAAGAACGTAAAGCAAAAGTAACTGCAGTGTTAGAAATTGTTTGTGACAATGCTGGTGTGATAGTTACATCCCAGCCAGAACCATTAGCAACACTACTAATCACACCATAATCATTACCGTCAACGGTAAGCATCATGTGGTCAAGTGGACGGCTTACAGTGCCGTGAAAACTAGCTGCACTTGTAATAGCACCAATAGTTACTGTAGTAGCACCAGCACTGGCTGCACTAGCAGTAGCTGAAGCAATTGCTGTAGGGCTCTTACCTTCTGCAATAAGACCATAACGACCAAAGTCAGTTACACAATTGCTGAGGTTAATCTGTCCACCGTTCTTTGCTTTAGCGTGGTAGTGACAGAAAGTACCAAAGAACGATACTAGCTGTGCATAACCATTATTAGTAACAAGGATACCTGGACCATCAAGAGTAATCTGTGTAAATGCATCGACAACCATACTCCTAATTGGACTGGTTGTTGCAGGTACAGAACCGTCAACCAATAGACCACCACCACAAGGTGCAGAAGTCTCATCACCTGCTACTGCGCTATAAGTTTGTGCGTCAGTAGACGGGAAGGTATTGGGATCAAAGTTTGCATTATCAAATTGTGCATCACTAAAGTGTGTGCAGTTTTGAATGTACGGAGACTTTAAAATGATTGGGTTGCCTGAGCGGAACGAAACAGCAAAAGGTTGGTTACTAGGTAGACCATAAGTAGCATCATTATCTACAGCGTTATTTCTACTACCTTGATCTGAAGTAGGAACCTTCAAACCTAACATAGTAAAGTTAGTGATATAAGTACCACTGTCAACTTCCCACATGTTGTTGTTTTCAGTCGCTACTGTAGGATGAATAAAACAACTACGAAGTGACTTACCAACAACAGAAATATTATTCTTTTGAATAGTTAGAGGTAAAACTTCTTGGTAAACACCAGGCTCTACAACAATTAAAGTACCGTCACCACTTGCAGAAGCATTGATTAAGGTGAGTGCACGTTTAATTGTTTTTAGAGGTGATTGAGGCAGGAAACCTGTAATAGCAGAATCATCACTACCGTTTACAGCATCAACATAACGGACAATAGTTGTAGGAAGAGGTACATACGGTGTACCAGTAGTTAATATCCTCCAGGTGCTACCAGTCCACATGTACAAAGCATTAACGGTTTCAGTAGGGTTATACCAAAACTTACCAATTTGAGTTGTAGTAGGTTCTGTTGTACTTACAATTGCATCTAAACGTGCTGCAATAGCACCAACTGTTGCTACTTTATCATCTACAGCATCCCATGTACTTGAATAAGCACTGGTTTGAACAATATCAGCAGTTTTAATGCGATCCAGGTCAACACTATTAGAACCAATACCAATGGTAGTTTGACCACCAGAAGCACTTTTAGTAAGGCCAGTAGAGTCAATTAGAATATCATCTTCAATGGCTGAATCAATAACATCATCAATTTTTGCAGTAGTTGCGATTGTGTCGTCATTGTTTGGCCATGTTTCAGCACTGGTAATAGTTTCAGATAATTCATCTTGGAACCGTGCGTCTAATGCAGCAGTAGTTGCAATATGATCGTTATCACTTACCCAAGTCTCAGTGCTTAAAATTGTTTCATTAGCTTCATCTTGAAACCTCTCATCTAAAGCAGCAGTAGTTGCAATTTTATTATCTGCACTTACCCACGTACCTCCATTTGAAGTAGAGTAAATAGTTTGGTTGTAATTATTCCAAAAATATTCATCAAGATATTCAAGTATTGGTTGTGGTACTTGACATCTACCTTCTAAAATAGCAAACCGTAATTGCTCATAATTAGTATTTAGATCAACCGCTCTAATAGAAGATCCAGCATTAAATACTGCTTTAATATCTGTAATGTTAGTTATACGGTCAATTTTAACATTATAAATAGCACCTTCATTAACTCCAGAAGTAGGAGGTACAGGAGGTAAAGTACTTGTAAATTCTACAATAGTAGGATTAGCATCAGTAATTTGCCAAGGATAGGTGCCATCCGTTGTAAGTTTTTTTTCGTATTTTTTTGTTGTATTGTTCCAAATAGAAACAATAATTTCTGATTTAGATTGATAAGGAAACGGAAAAGCAAATTGAGATTGCGATCCTGTTCCTTGATATTTAATTTGTACTTCAGCGCATGACATAGGTTTTAGTAACGAGTAGTTGGTATAATTCCTTGGGTGGCATTACGGTTATTAATTTTTTGGATCAAAATACGTTGTTGAATACCATTTTTCATTTCTGAATCTAATGCTTCATATGCAAGATCTTCAGCTAGTTTTTGTGAATCACGTAGCATTGCATGGATTTGATCATACTTACCAATAGGTAATCTTTCAGAACTGATAAAATTAGGGGCACGACGTGCTTCCTTTAGTTCTTTAATTGTATTTCTAGCATCAGCTATTTTACTAATTCTACTGATCTCTTTTCTTAAAACTTGTTGTTCACCCATCTTTTTATACAATGCAGCACGTTCTGTATTATTAAGGTCAATACCATCACGTGTTCTAAATGCAGAAGATACATCATATTCAATATCTACTAAGAATTGTTCTTCTTTAGTCATACCAGGATGAATCTTTAGTGGAGACACCTGATTATAAATACGATGGAATACATTATATTGATTAGGGATCTCTCCAGTGATTGGGTTAGTAATAGTAGGTAGTCTATTGGTAGTATCCAATGCACCAAAGTACTTATTACGATTACCCAAATGACTCAAAAGATCATTATTTAGTTCTTTCAAACCACCATCAAGTATCTTACCAAAAGTGTTACGTGCACCAGCTAACGGACCTAGAGAATCTAATTGTCCTGCAGCAAACCGTGTAGCTTGTGCTTGGTTACCACCTAATACTTCAACCATAGAACGCATAGCAGACATACCAGCAGCATCAGTTAAAGAAGCAGCTAATATAAATGATGCCTTTTCAAAGAGATGTTCTACAGCAGTCTCACCTAACATGTCAAAGTTGTCGCCAACATTAGCAACAAAAGCAACCCAATTACTTAAACCAGGGCCAAGTAGTTCTTCATACTCAAATCTGACTCCATCTAGCCCTTCCATTGTACGGGCTTTCCAATTACTATTCTTCTGACGTGCTCTATTAAGTTGACGGTCCATAGAACCATCACCTGTCATACTGAACAATCCATCTCCAAATAGTTTATCTTTAAATAGAGCAGCAACTGCTACGCTAGTAACAAAAGTACCAACAGCTTTTCTACCTAATGTTCTATTTTTTAGATCAATAATAGTATTAAGTTTAGCAGTAGGATCCATACGTTGAATTGGATGCCCACGTTTTGTAAGAAGTTTATCTACTAACTCTGGATTAGACATTAAGTCTTTTACTGAAGAAAAGGATAGATCATTAACATCTTCTTGAAATGATTTAAATGGAAGAGGTAGATAGTCATCAGCCACTCTAACCATGTTCATCATTGACCTAGGGAAAGTAAAGAATCCCTGCACAGCAGGTATCATTTTTACTAATCCATCCACTTCTTTAACTAGCTTAGTATCTAGGTTTAATGCAATATCTGCTGTATTATATTTAACAGCTTGATCTGTAATAATACCATTTCTATCAAACATGCTATTGTATTCTTCAGTAGCTAGTTCTTTGATACGGGCTGGTGTAGCCGCTTCACCTAAACGGTCTAGTTCATCCATAGCACGGAAACGTGCCTGAGCATTAGCTATAGTAGCACCAGTCCAACCATCAAAACCAGTCATTAAATTAGGAGTTAATCTAAAGATAGGATCCTCAGCCATTGCAATGCCTTCTTCATAAAGGTCAACCAAGAATTTAAATCCATGGTTACCACGTTCTGCTTCAGCTTCTGCAATATAACGGAATTGTGCTAGCTTCTCTTCTTTCTGAATGATTAAATCAAGACGTGTTTGACTTGCTACAGAGTTAGGATTTTGAGATGCTTTTGTAAACATCTTACCAGCATATGCTAACGATTTCTTTTGTGTATCAATAATAGAACCGTAAGCCAGAAAACCGCGTTGAACTGCTTTCATATCTTGTTGTGCTAATGCACCAGCAAAATAAGTAATTGGTTCAGCTACAAGACCACTAATGTTACCATATAAAGCTTTAGCAGCAGTTACAGGACTAGATAGTTTTGAATTAAAGTAATTAGCTCTTACAGCTTGTACAAGAATATTAGGTGATTCTGGATTAGGATCGAAAAGAAGTCTTGTTTTTGTAAATGCATTAAGGATTTCCTCATTCATTTTAGCAAGAGTATTAATTTCACCATCACTAATTTCGTATAGTTCTAGGAATGAATCAAGAATATCAGGTCTATTTTCTTGTAAGTACTGCCAGTTTGCTGTGAAGTCATCGCTTTGCTTTTGGATAGTTTGTAGTGCTTGAGGATAAGATTCTTTAATACTTTCAGCAATTTCATCAGATGACTTACCAAAATTTTTTAGTTTTTCAGCAACAGTCAATAAACCTTTCTTTTGAGTAGCATAGTACCTAGTAGAACCTACTAACTGCTGTAAGAAATTAATATTATCAAGAAGTTTTTCCTGTGCATTTTCAACAGAAAGTGATCCTTTGTTAATACGAATGCCTTCTGATAAATCAGCAATCTGTCCAGCAATAGAAGTAGCAGTATAAGCTTGTGCTTTAGCTACATCCATACCAGAATAGTTTTTAACCATTGAATTGATAGAACTTAAAGCATCAGTATAACCTGTTGCAGAAAGTACTTCAGCACCAAATTCATTCTTTGTAATGACTGGATCAAGAATACGTCTGATCTCATCAATACCAACAGTAGGGTCAAATAGTTCTAAAACAAGATTCTCACCTTGAGCTTGGATCTCTTCAAAACTAACTGCCCAATCAGCAGCATCCATCCTATAACGATCAGCATCCTTTAGTTGCTTAGCAAGACCAATAGTAATCTCTTCTACACCACCAGGTGTTTCAGTACCAAACTTAAGAGCAGGTTCACTGATAAAATTACCTAGACGACCATATACTGTACCTTTATTAGATGCAATACGTGCTGCATCTACACTAGCACCAACGATACCAAAGTCATCAACTGAACGCATACCTGTCTCATTCCAGTCGTACAAATCATGTACGCCTTTCATTGCTACATTACCTTCAGGATTCTTGGACATATTATAATATCCAAGTTCATCTAAGTCAGCTTCCTGCTTACGTGCATAGTTAGTAAGTTCTTCAGTAAGGTCATTACTTTTAGGAGCTGGTCTCATATCAGCAAGAGCTTTAATTGCTTGCTCTGACTCTCCAACAATTGTAGGTGGTGCTTTAAATAGATCAGCTACTTCATCTAAGGAACTTTTTAGTTTACCAGCAAAACCAACAAAAGGAATAAGAAAACCAAGGGCTAGATCTTCATTAATATTCTTCTGACGTTTTTCATCTGTGCTTTCACCCTCAAGTGTTGCCCAGCTATCAGGTATAAAATCCCATTGAGGTGGTAAAGATTGCTTTATCTGCCCCAACATATTATCTTCTGTATACTGATCACTAACAGAACCAACAGCAACACTAACACCAGATTCAATGCCACGTTGAGACATGAATTTTACAAAGGCTGACTTACCAAGTGGGTTATTAACCACAGCTTGTGCTTTAGTGCCTGCAGCAAGACCAGCACCTTGTAGTAAGATTGTAGGTGCGACAACAGAAGAAATGTTTCTCACTGTTTGAGCTACACTGTCTTCATATTTAGTGATCTTAGGGATACCACCTGTACCACCATATTGTGCATCTTGTTCAGCACTAACACCTGTTAATGCATTAAAAGTTTCTATACCGAAATCTAACATACCTGTTGGTATAGCAGTAGCTAGTTCAAGTGCTGTCCTAGGATCCTCAGCAATGCTTTGCATCTCGCTGTCTACACCTGAACTCATCTGATTTCTATTCCATTCTCCTCTACTCATACCTTGAGCAGCGTAATAAGAATAATCTTTACTTTTATCGAATGGCTCCGCCGTAGAGGTGCCTGGATCCTGTGGTTGTAGCGGTTCTCCTCCCATAGGAGGTTGCATGGATTGTTCAGTGTCCGCCAATTCTTGCTCTTGAGCAGCGTTCAATCTCTGTTGAATTTCTTCAATTTGTTCGTTAGAGAGTTGAGCTTGACGTTCTTGTTCATCCAGTACAAAATCTGCGCCTAAACCAGGATCTTGTGTAGGATCGTTCATAGTTTATTAAATGTTGTTTTAGTAGTTAAAGTTTATTGAAAACCAAACCTTCTCATGGCTGCTTCTCTATGTGGACCCATTTTTGCAACACCACTTCTAGCAGAAGTTCCGAATGAATCCTGAGCATCTCTATTTGCCCCAGGGTTACCTGCTATAACTGTAGTATAAAGATCTTCTAAAGTAGCACCTTGTGTAGACATACCTGCTCTTGCAAATCTATCTTCAAAGAACCTACGCACAGGTCCACGTAATTGATCTTCAAAAGACATACCTGGTACTACACCATAAGCAGCTCTTTCAGGACCACCAAATTGAATCAAACCTTGATAATTACCACCTTCTCCACCAACAATACCAGGATCATAAGTACCACCAGTTTCAAATCCAATGATAGTAGCAAGATCAACAGGGCTTACACCTAGCTGACCGGCAACTTCTACAAGTGCGTTTGTATGTTGTATCGGTGATACACCGTTGCCACTAAAAGTATAACGCATGTGTCGATTTACTGTCCCTGTATAATTAGCAGTACCACGTATATTTTGTGCTCTAAAAATAGAGTTCATTAATTTTGCATCAGCAGGATTTGCGTTATCAATAGCTTCACTTTTAATAGTAGGGTTAATTAAAGGTGTATTTGTACCATAAGCTTTGTTGTTTGCCGTGACCTGTGCGTTATGTATTTCACTAGGTTTCTTCCCAAACTTAGCTGCAAGATACATAGTTTCTCTTGTAAATTGTATATTGTTGGAAGTTTCAGATTGTACTGAAATTGCTGCAAGAGCAGAAGGTTCACCTAACATACTAGGCATATCAGTTATTTCACCTAAGCTTCGTTTTGCTGCAATTTTAGTTTGAAGAAGAGTTAAACGTTGATCAGTATCTAAATCAGTAGAACTTAGATTTGGATAAGAAAGTGCATTACCATCATTATCATATTTAGCAGCAAATAATGCGTTTGGGTTTTCCTTTTTATCTGCTTCAAGAAGATCAGCTTCAAGTAATTCTGTTGCCTTTACTACATCCTGTGTTGCAGTAAAATGCTCCCTCCATCTTTGCTCCATACCTGCTAACAAAGTATAAGTTATAGGGCTATTACGACCACCATTAACTGCTATGTTTGTTCTTTTACGAGCAATAGCTTCTAAACCTTTAAGTTGATCTAAACCTGCTTGACCACCATATTGCTGTTCAATTTGAGCTGATCTTAATGTTACTAACTTTTCACGATTAGTAAGATTACGTTCACGATTAATACGGTCTTTAGAAACAACACCACCAGCTCTTTGTAATGTAGCTAGTTCTTCAGCAAACCTTTCATTTGCTCCTGTTACAGCACTTCTGTATGATTCTTTAAACCATGATGGTGGTGTAGCACCTTGTGCATAATATTCTTTTGTAACTTGTTTGTATATTTCTTCTGGATTTTCATTCAGACGTTGCAGAATAGGCTCACGTGCTTCATATAAGTTGTTATCTAAAGTCTCCTTTAGTACCCTTCTGTTTTCTCTAGCACGTTTATTTAGGTTATCTACTCTTGCTTGAACAGCAGGTTTAAATTTATTAGGAAATCTATCTTTATACAACCTACCATCATCAGTAATAATATTACCAATAGCTTCTACTTGAGCATCTGTTTCAGCAAATCCAATTTGATTTACAAGGTAAGTATGGCCTTCAGCATAACTGCCAGTTGATTTTGCTAATTCATAGCCTGCTGTATAAGCATTTGTTGTCCCTTTTAATCCTAAATCATCAGCTGTTTGAAGTATAATTTCTTTGCTTAATTCTTCTTTTTTTTCATGAGAACGGTTTAACTCAACCTCATTTTCTTCTAGAACTTTTATTTTAGCATCAGCAAAATATAGTGGTTCACTAATTCCATATGCCTTAAGCATGAAACCAGAAAGTTCTGTATTTACTGATGATTGTAAGGCAGCTAATTTTTCGGGATCTTTTGCAGCTTCAGGGTTTTTTTGAAGAGCCTGTGAATTAATAGAGGAGTGTACTCTTACATAAACTCTGTTAAGTAAAGCTTGTTTACCTATTGCACCTAGACCTACTTCACCAGCAATATTGGACAAAGTTTTGGAAAAACGTTCACCTGATTTAACTCCGTTCTCACGAATGTTGTCAAGGTTTTTTAAACCACCTTTAAGTAAAGAAAATTCTCCTTGCTTATAAGCTTCAACTATGTCTGCTGATATAGTAGTAATATCTTGTGATGCAGCCAGTTTAGTTTGATCTTCTAATTGCCTTGCTTTATTCTTTTTTTCTATACTTGATACAGTTTTACTAAAATCTTGTAAACCTGAAATTATAGATTGATTAGCATTATTATCATACTTAGCTTGTAACTCATCACGTTCAGCTGTTTGTGTAATAGATTCTTGTTCATTTTTAAAATTTTGAACTTGAATCTTTTTATTTTCTTTTGTAATCTGTTCGGTATAGTCAACATTAGCTTGCATCGCCTTAAGAGTTTCTGCTCGCTGTTTTTGTTCAGCTTGGCGATTTTTTTCCATACCGGCAACAACTCGACTGGTTTCTTCACGCATCCGTGAGATACCAGCTGTAGTGAGTTGTATAGGTTGAAACCCTTTAGTTTTTGTAGCAGGTTGATATCGGATACGTGCCATAAGTTTTAGTTACATTTACTCGTTATAAAGACCCTGACCTATCATCGGTGCTCCTTTGGCAATACCTTGAATCAAAGGTGCCCATACATTTTGTTGGGCTGCTTGTGGGACGAAACCAGGAATAGATTCTTGACGATCAATAAAGATACGTTCAGGTGGCATTTGTGGTACTGGATCATAAGACAATCTGTCTGGTTTAATCATAGTAGATTCTCTTACATTTAAATCAGCAAATTTGTTTTGAAGTTGAATGTCTTTAACATTACGTTCAGTTTGACTGATAAAACTTTTCATGTTAGCAGTCATCACTCGATTGTTAAATTCAGCATCAGCTTCCGCACTATCCATAATATTTTGTATACGATTTACATCTATCCCAAAACCAGTTTGAGCAGCAGAAACATCACTTTGAATGCGGCCTACATTAATACCATACCCAGTTTTAGCGCTGGATAAAGTACTTTGTATACGTCCCATATCAATATCATAACCAGCTTGAGCACTAGATACACCACTTTGAATGCGGTCTATATCGATACCGTAACCAGCTTGAGCACTAGATAAAGTATTTTGTATACGATTTACATCTACCCCGAAACCAGCTTTAGCGGTCGATACAGAATCTTGTATACGGCGTTCAGAAATACCGTAACCAGCTTTAGCTCCAGATAAAGTATTTTTAATACGTTCTATATTAAGACCAACACCTGTTGTTTCAAGACTTGTTTCAGCGTTTAATTTAGCTAGTTCAATACCAGCTTGTTTGCGTTTACCAGTCAATTCAGTTTCTAGTTGCATAAGACCAAGGTGTAAGGCGGCAGAAGTGGCTTGTTGCCGCTTAGCTTTTGATTTACCTGCTTGACCCATTGCAGCACGACCTTCAGCAATTAAACCTTCAACTAATGCAGCCTGTCTAGCAAAAGAACCTTGTGACATTAGCTGTTGTATTTCATTATTAATAGATGCTGTACCTGATCTTTTGTTACTTTGAATACCTAGTAAATTAAGATTTTGATCTTTTATGTCAAGCTCACCTTTTGCAAGAGCTTGTTCTAACGCAAGCTTTTGTTCTTTTGTGTCAAGCTTGCTGCTACCAATAATTTCTTTTAATTTAAGTTGTTGACTTTTTACGTCAAGCTTACTTGTTTTAGTAGTGTCTTTTAATTTCAGGCTTTGACCTTTTATATCAAGAGCACTTGTATCAAAAGTTTGCTTTAAATCTAATGTACGACCTTTTGTATCAAACGCACTTGAATCAAAAGCTTGTGTTAACGAAAGGTTTTGTTCTTTTATGTTAGAAGACCCTGCTTCCAAAGCTCTTCTCAACTCAAGATTTTTTGCTGTTTTATTTAAACTTTGTTCAGTATAAACACTTTTTAATGCAGATAAAGAAGACTCACGATCAAACTGTTGCTGAAGAAACATATCTTCAACAGCTGCGTCTTCAGATTCAGTAGCTTGTGTGGCTGCGGAAAAATTTAAACCTAACTGATCACCTGCAATACCAATACTTTTTTCGTATTGTCTTAAAGTTTGCAGGTATTGAAAGTCTTGAATTTCAGCGCCACGTTCCCAATTTTGAATAGATGTATTATAACTATACTGACGCATAGCATTATAATTATCTTTATCAGCCTGATCAAGTTTATCGTTATATTCGTTAGTAAGTTTAGATACTTTTTTATTAAATTGTTCTTGATCTTTTTGGTTGCTTTTTGCTCTGGCATTAGAGTCGCTTGAAGATTTAGCGCCCATAATTCCGCTAGCAAGTGCAGCAACACCACCGATTACTAAACCAATTGGCATAATTAAGTCCTCTTATAAAATCGTGGTGAATAAATACCTTCCCATGTCATCGCCACCAACGATACGGGGTATGGAAAATTGCTTGTCACTTTAAGTTCAAAATTAGTATTACGTTGATGGATTGGTATAGTAAATTGATGTTCGGATGTTACAGGACTACTGTCTGATATGTAACTATTGTCTTCAATTACATAATCAACATTTTGCCATTCTTTAGAACCACCAGCTTTTATTTTAAATAAAACTGCACCTGTTCTACCAATAGAAAATTTAACTCTTGATATAGTTAAAATAGCTGAATAATCAGATGTAGTAGGATCACGTTTAAAATAAAATTTAGGCATAGTAACTTCTAAGTCATAACCATATCCTACAACTATACCATCAGCATAGCTAGTAAAGTCACCTTTTACTTCAAAATATTTATAACCTGTACCAATTTCAGTTCGTGCATTAGCGGATAAATAAAAACCAGAATCAGCATCAACAACTGCATCTGTACCTTCATCTGCTTCTGGTACATTAAGAAGCATAATAGCTTCTTTCTGTTGAAAGGGGGTATAGGGTATGTAGATTTTACTAACATCATTAGTTATATCATACACTACCGGAGAGACACCTACAGCAGGCGATACGGGCCTTGTAGCCATGTCCAGGCATGTATTACCAGTAATGCTAGTAGAGCCTGTTACAGAGCTTCCTGTGGGTATCTCATCAAGAATGATACTACCTATTGTATATTCGTCTTCATGTTGAGATACAATAATTGCAGAGTCATTGATAATTTTTGAAGTCTGAATACTTCCTGGTAGTTTCCATTTAGTCCAAGCTTGAAATAAATTTTTTTCACCATTATTGAAGTATCTAAAAAGATATAGGTATGATGTAGAACTATCAGTTAGCATAATTACAGAGTTCTGTGGGCTAACTGTTAAACTGTCAACAGTGGATGGTATCCATTCAAGTACAATTTTACTAATGTCAACAACAAGTGGGCTTTCTTCTACATCACGTAGTTCCATAGTAAATAACTTACTATAGCCTTGTACTCTAGTAACAAAGGTTGATGTAGTTCCAACGTCTGCAGGGGGTATATCAGCAGCCATTTCATAATTTGACAATGACCTGATTAGAGCAGTAGTAGGAGTTAAGATGCTTACATCTGTTGAATACACTTGGAACTGTTGACGTGCACTAAACAACAATAAACCTTGTGGAGATGGTAAAACGTCAGACAGAGTGACTGGTCTTACGCTAGATACATTTAAATCAATAGGATCTGAATCAACTTGTGTTAAAGCAGATTTAACAAAAAAATTAAAAGAATCGTTTGATACACCAAAAATTATATTGTCTTGTGATAAAACACCAAATCTATTGTTATAAAAAAAGGTAGATTGAATAGGAAAGCCAATAAAAGACGGTAGAGGACTTGTTACGTTATCACCTGTTTCTCGTGCTTTCCAAGGAATAGGGTTAAATGCAAAAGTCAAGGCGCCAGTATTTTCAAGTTGATACGGCATTGTAGCAGCATTAAAACCTGATGATACATCACGTGAGGTAGTTTCTTGCCAGTAACCTCTACCTCTTAAATTATTGTAAGCAACATATTTAAGATGGTAGTCATCATCAGCAGAGTTAGTATTAAGTACTTTTACGGTATGGTTATGAAATGATTCTGCGGATAATTCTGTAATAGTATTTACATTATCTTGAAATGCTATGAGAGATAAGTTATCTGCACCACCTTTTGCTTCAATAGAAAATGTTACATCTGTGCCAGTAGTTGCACTAAAATCTGTCACAACAGCATTAGTACCAGTAGTACGTTTAATAACAAGACTATCTGTGTAACTTTCTAGATACCATACACCATCAAAGTCGGAATTAGATGCAGCATGTTGTGCATCAATTAAAGCTTTAATAGCATCTACAAGATGATGATTAGTATTAATACTACTACCATCATATACTAACATGTCATCAAACGTTGTACTGTTTTGTGCAGTAACTGTTGTAGCAATGTTTTGGATTTTTACTTCATAAGAATATGCATCAACTAATGAAGTTAACTTAAGTGTAGCTACTGCATTAGGTACAAAAGTACCTGCAGCTTGCATAGCAGTTGTAACAGTTTTATTTGTAATTACTGTAACATCTTGTACACTACGAAAATGGTAATCATTTTGTGTACTACCTGTTAAATACGATGTACCGTTATTAGTTACAGTACAAAACGTACCAGTATCTGCTGTCCAAATATAAATGTTAGTACCTTTAATAGCACCAATATAAGAACCTGCAGCATCTCTTTCAATAAAAAACCATGCAGAACCGTCTAATTCAGCCTTGGTAAAGGCAGTACCATTAGCTTTTTTTAATACATTAGTATGTTTCATGCCTGGTCTTTTTAATAGACCATAGGTAGGATCTGGGTAACCGTTAACGCATTCAGTTACTTGTCCTAATAATTTTTTGTCATCATTTTGTCTAGAGACACCACCAAGAAAGTTTGGTATTAATTGGGTTACTGCTGGCATTAGCGTTGTAAAGTATGGAACGGTTGATAGCTTTTATAAAAATTACCACTTTTAGGACTACCAAAGAAAGTATAATCTCCTTGGTTACATTCGTATTCTAAAGCTGTAGATTTAGCAAAAGCTTCTTTTTGACTAAGTACTTGGTATTGATTACCATCACCAATAATACGGCTAGATACAATTGAAGCAGCACGTGCTACAATAAAAGATTGGATAGGTGTTGGGATTGAATCCCAGGGCATGTACCAAATAATATCTACGTATAAGGTTTCATCAGTCCAAATATAAGAATGAGTTGTTTTATTGTAAAGTTTACCGTTACGATAAATAGCATCTCTATCTAAATTTTGGTTGTAATTTTGATTCAAATCAATTTGAAGAATAGTATTTGCAATAGTAACTTCTTGATTAGAATCAGGAAGAATAGGATAATCGTATTCTTTGTTAAAAGACCATCCTTCTGCCTGTACTTCACGTGACACTTCATGTAAAGTGTTAAGAGCAATCGCAACGTCCGGGTTGGTTTGAGTTTCGACTTTTTTGGTAACAACAGACCTAGTTAATGAAAAATAGTTGTTTGCATCACCAACAGTTTGAGAGATATTAACAGTATAGTTGTAAGTAACAGGGTCTGTAGCAGGAGATACTTCGACACCAGCAGTAGCAATGGAAGTGTTATTAGACACACCTACTCCAGCAATAAAAGTACCTAATTCAATCCCAGCTGTTTCTGTAGTTAAAGTAGTACCACTAATGTAACCAGTAAAGCGGGAGACCTCTGTAACAACTAGGATCTCTTCAGTTGTCAACGTGTTAACAGGAGCCTGACCCACTGACGCCAGGATCTGATTAACAGCTTGTAGCTCACCATTGGAGCCAGTATTTAGGAAAGGCATAATTTGATAATGAGTATTATTCTCAATAAAGAATTAAAAAAAAGGAGCCCCCGAAGAGACTCCTAATGTAAGATAAATTAGAATGCGGCAGGCTTAGTAGCAGTACCGGCAAACAGTTCAACAGCAGCAGCTGGATTCAGGTAGTCAGCACCCATAGCCAAACGGCCAAGGATCACGTCACCCTGATAGATAACAGAAACGTCACCACTGGTCACTTGGACCTGAGGAGCGATCGCTTCAACACAACCAGCAGCTTCGCGCTGGAAGATCAAACCACAGCTATTAGCAAATTCGGTTTCTTCACCGTACTCGTTGTTGATACCTGTGACATCAGCAGCAGCATCTTCAACAGCTTCGGATACAAACGAACCAGTGTTACCAGGATCGGTAATACCAGGGTTAGTAGCAGAACCAGTACCGTACTTAGTACCATACTGAGAGAAGAAAGGAATATTCATGGACTTGTAGATCTTGATACCAGCGATCTCCACGATTCCGTCGCCACCTTGCAGTGCGGAACCTTGGACGTCGCGGTTGATCAGACCATTAGAACCAACAGCTTGGATCAGTGCATAGTACTGGCGGGGGTTTAGAACGCCCACACGCCCATCCTGACTGACTCCCTTTTCATCCATTGCAGCGGCTGCATCATAGAATGCATTTACCAAAGCAGTAGAAGAATAAGCATCAGATGCAGATGTAGTAGTACCAACACGGACCTGAGTACCACCGGGCTCAACATAGCCACTAGCAGTAATAGGTGATGCAGCACGTGCGCCACGAGTGACGGCACGGAAGATCAAGCGGTCGTATTTTTCGGCTAGAGCGTAGCCGATTTTACGACTGATCTCCGAGCGAAGATCGTAATGAGAAAGAGTCTCATCAAGGTCATAAACGAAAGCTGAGCTGATCAGCAAGTCGTCAACCGTGATGGTCTTCTCAGCCACTGGAGGTGCATTGTTGCTATCACCGAGGATGCTATTGCCAGGAGTATGGAACTCACTTTTGGTGCGCCCGGTGTAGATGAACTGCAAAGATTTGCCGTTCTTAAGTGTACGCTTCAT
>Ga0181412_1000492_pt1 | contig 17041 bp, 18 predicted proteins | sample 35SPOviralmetaG_FD_130113 | JGI IMG/M metagenome (GOLD analysis project Ga0181412, IMG submission 130113) | Marine viral communities from the oligotrophic San Pedro Time Series (SPOT) site, San Pedro Channel, CA, USA - 35 SPOT_SRF_2012-08-15 | ecosystem: Environmental > Aquatic > Marine > Strait... | reverse complement strand
CGACTGCTGCCTCTCATACTCCTGGACAATAAAGTTTTCTATGTCGTTAGGTTTGGTGTTTGGAAGAGAGGTGAGCTGGTCAGTTTCCATAAGTACCTTTAATTTGGGATTAGCCGGTGGAACGGCTTGGGATCAAACGGGGCTTTACTGGCTTTCCTGTTTGCGGCCGCTTCTTCTTGTTTCTTATTTTGTGCTGCAACATCAGCTTCATACATACGTTGTGTTGTTATGAATGCAGGCAATCTATTTTGGTTGTAAATAGTTTGACCTGAACTATCGAATGCGATGTACCCGGATCCGTCTTTGGGGTGAACCATTGGTTCAACACGAGCAACAATGCTCCAGTCCAATCCATTCTTTTTAAACAGTGCGGACATTCGTTTGTCCGTAAATGATTCAGACCATTTGCCATTCTCACTAAATGTATCTGGAAGCCACCCGATTGAACTGATTCCATTGACCTCTGCAGTAGATACGCTTGAATCAAGCCATGCTTTAAAGTGCCCGTCGGTTCGTTTTCTCAAATCTTCTTGCCCAACACCTGGGTTGCGGTTCACAACTAAATGAGAAAATTCGGCATACTTGCTTGCTAGTGCCTGTTGTATGTTTGGAGCCATACCTGAAAAGTCAGCACCAACATGTTCATCTGCCAAGGCGTTCACCTCATCGAGAATTCCTTTCTCGGTGTACTCGTTGAGGAACATCGCGCTGTCTAGGACATATCCAGCAGATTGCATTGATGCAGGGCTGGCTTGGTCGTCCGGTTGGAATTGTGACCTAGCCGATGTGTTGTATCTAGTTGCAATTTCCCTCACAGCGGCCGGCTGCGGGTTCATGGGCCCGTCGGCTCCACCAGGAAAGAGATTGATTTGGCTTTGGTAAGCACGTATTTCATGGAGCATCATTTGCGTAGGTGTGTCTTTTCCATGATTACGCAGCATTTGATTATAAGATCGCTGGTCAGGGTATTGAGACATTAAAACAATGGCTTCGATTGCAGGCGCTGAAACCTCGGGGTCATTGTGTTGTGCTTGCATTGCCAGGTTTTGGCTTATTGTCGTTGGTATGTTTCCAGTTCGAGCAATTGCCAGGCCGGCATCTGGGCCCTTAGCAATGAAGCCATTTTTAATGTACCCCAAACGCTCAAAAGATTCCTCATACTTGGCATCGTATGGCCGAGTCGATTCACCGTTCATTGCCCGCATAGTATTATTTAGCTCATCGTCAGACTTAGCCACACCGAAGTATTGATTCATTATTCTGTCAGGGTCGCTGATATAGAACATTGAATCAGGATCAGTGAACTGGCTTTGGTTTAGGTACCGCCGCATGTCTTGCTCAGAGCTGATTACAAAGTTTTCAGTGCCCTGGCCGGGATCTTGGCTCTCAGGGGTATCGGGCAAAAGCTCGTCCGTCATGCCACGGATAGGCATCTGGTAGAGAATTCCACCTTCTTCAGTTATCTTTGGATTCTTCAGTGCTTCATGGATGTTTTCAACGTGGCCGCGTCGAACCATATCCAGGAACTGTGGCCTAATCGATCCACTTGCAACTGCATCAAGTTCGCCTAATAGGGAGTAGTCACCGCTTCTAATCAAAGCAGGAACGACTGGCTTAAAGACTTTTTCCCAGGCTGTTTGTTTTAATCTGTTTTCGTACAGCTCATCGCTTTCGCCAGTTACCTGGGGCACGAGCTTTTGAATGTCGGCGTATGCCTCGCCCATGTAGTCATCGAAATGCTCTCCAGGTGTGATCCCGCTTTCTCGGGCTGCCCGATCATAAGAGGCGGATCTCGAGATCAGACCTTCACTGATTAACCCAAGCTGTCCTTCAACGAACATGTCTCGACGAGCAAAGCCACGATTAAAAATGTCACGCTCGACGCTGGGCATCAATCGGTTGATGTATCCCTTTTTCCAGGCTTCGCTGGCATTCTCGGGAACTGGCATTCTTTCGAGAATTTTCCCACGAATCTGGTCAGAATCCATGACCGAGGTTGTGCCGTCAGGTTCCTGGTTCCAGATGGAGAAATCCCATGAGGGATCATCGGACTCAATTGCTGCTCGCATTCCTGCCTGGTCTTGAAGAGCGGCCTCAGCACCTGCACCCTCCTCGGCAGCGTTGTACTTGATCCGCATATTGATACCTGCATTGGTGGCACCCAAAACGGAGTCCAGGATTTTAAGCACTTGCTGACCAGGGCGAGCACCAGCTCGAGCTGCCTGGTAGATCGTGTTTGTTCCCTGGACCTGGGGCGTAATCACCCTGGTAGTAGTATCCGGTGCTTGGAAAAATCCAGAAGTTGCTGAAGGTAATCTGCTCATGCATATTGTCCATAGAACGCTTGTGTTCCTGGGCCGAGGGCTTGCTGGTTAAGCAAGTCGCCCGTTGTGCCAATTGGAGCCGCCCCAACCGTTGCTGGAGCACCTGCAAATGCACCCATTTGAGTTAGGCCGCTGCCAATTGACATCATCGCACTGCCTACTTGAAGACCTGTTGTTAAGGAATCAAGCAGGGGATTAGTAATTGCAGACTGATAAGCAGTGTTAGTTTCAGCCATTCCGCCCTGGAGGTTGGTGTAAAGAATATTTTGGTTTGTCGTTGACTGCGCTGCTGACTCGAGTTGAGCTACCCGGTAGCTTGAATCTACTGAAGATTGCAGAGCGGCCGCTGATCCTGTTGTTGTAACTAAGCCGGCCGAGGCCATTGAGGCCTGAACCTGTTCGTTTTTTAAGTGTCTTTCATACGACATTTTTCGCTGTTGGGACTGCTGCTTCTTAGATTCGCCAGCGGCCTGGGCGTCGTATTGAGCTTGAAGTTGTCTATCACGGTCGTCCGCTGCCTTTGCAGCTCGCTTGTTTGCATCGACTGCGGAGACATAACTCACGCCGGCTGCTGCTGCTGAAAGCACCGATGAAATAATCAAAAATGTTGTGATACCACCGTCTGCCATGATTACCTCCTGTTTGTTGAATGCCGTCCGTGAATCTCGTAGGAGTTCCACTTAACGCTTTGTGGCTTGTTTGCAATTAGTTTCATTGTTGTTGTCTCCGCATTTGCACCGACCAATGTCGATGAGTTGCCAGTCTCAAGCCCATTAATTGTTACGTCTTGAACGAATGACGATTGCGAAGAATCTTTTGAAGTGATTTCAACTTGGTAGCTACCACTGTCTACATGATCAATGATCAGCCGATCGATTTGTGTTCGACCCTGGACCATAGGAATGTCATCGCCAACTCGGGCGTACACCCGGCTAAGCGTGACGTCTGATTGGAACTTTTGCCCGACAAGCGTCCTACCACCAGTGTAATCTCCACCCGTTTGCTCCACCCCGTTTACGTAAAGAGTTGGTAACCCATCTGCTAGTGCGGAGTGATATGATGAATACACCCGGGTAAATCCAGGGACGCGGTCATTTTGGTGAATTATTAGTTCTCTGCCTTCCATTGAGTTGCCATTTACATCAGTGAAATCTGATGACAAAACTATGGTATCTAGCAAATCATTTTTAACTTGCTGGCCATTCTTATGAATTTCAAAGACAGTAACCCCGTTTCCGCTATTAGTAGAAAACCGACAAAATGGCTCGCTGTATCGTTGATTTGATGATTGCACTAAATACGAAAAGTCAATGTGGCAATGCTTCGTGAAGCCTTCTTCTGCAGATAAATTTTCGGCTAGGGGAATCTTGTCGATACTTAGTTTGCTTCCCTCATTAAAGTCAGTTCTACGAAGCAAATAAACTTCATCGTCCAGGACCTTGGCATCTAAAAGATTAGAAGTTCCGTAAGTCCACCTGCTCCAAGCTGACTGCTGGCGCTCATTGCCAACGTCAAACCATCTGTATGTGTATATTTCTGCCCTTGGATCCGAAAGGGGAGTGAAGGCCGTTCCCTCGCTCCCACTGAAATTGGTGGGAGGCACTTCATAGATTTGACTTTGATACCCATTTTCATCTGTTGCTTGAAACGTAGGGTCAAGTGTCACAACTATTCCAGGGGTATTCTCAGTATCTTCATTGATGATGCAATGATCGTACGGCTGCGGTGTTAGATCGGTTGAGCCAAGGTCGGTGTAAGTTCCGTCAACAGTGCTTGACTGTTGCCAAGTGGTGTAGTTAGCCCATGCGCCAGATTGCTTTGCTTTAAAGAACCTCATGGCAGTAGATGTCACATCCACTTTTGTGACTGCAGCAAGAGTTTGTGACGAAACGCTTCCTGTCATTGACTGCATTTTTCTAGGCAACAGTCCTTGAACGTGCTTACTGACATCGATTGCTTTATTAGACGCAGCTAGATCATCAAAGAAATACTGGAACACTGGAGTGAATTGAGAAGATTCACCAACCAGGTAAAGATTATTCCCCAGGGCTACTGGTCGAACGCTTTGTGTTTCGTACCTACTTGAAGGAACTATCGAAGCCGTGCTCGAGCTAAATACATTTACATCTTCTAGAAAATACTGACGGCCTTGCCTAGTCAGAATAAGTAGTGATCCTTGGAACGGGACGACCCAGTCAATTGAAGCGACATCGTCACCTGCTATTTGAAGAATGACAGGGTCAGCATCTGATATAGCTGCAGGTCTTTCAACAAAGAAATTAAATGTCTCATCAACCCTGGAAAAAACCAAAGTGTCTTTGAACGCTAAGCATAGCCGGCCTCTGTAATAGGCCATGTCTCTGATTGGTTGGTTGGAAATGATTGGTTGTGGAGCAGGGTTTCTATCGTTAGAACCGCGTGTCACTATTACAGACGAACTGTTTGACGACAACATATCGCCCGAAGCTCTAATTATTGTTGAGCCGTCAGCGCTGACTGTTGGGGCTGCACTTCCTGTTTGTATGTCGGGTGATATCTCAACCAGGACAGGGTCTTTGTCTAGGGGCCCAAAAGTTGCAATGACTTTACCTGACCCAATTGTTCTCAACTCTTCAAGCCGCTGGTCAATACCATCTCCGGTCGAGCCAGTTTCAAAGCGAGTTGCCCTGGCGTTCCTATCAATGTTAGCCGTTTCTTCACCCTTGAAAGTTAGTTTAAAAACACCCTCAGATGCAGTTGGATTAGATATTTCTTGTTCAATGAAATTTCTTTCAGTCCAGGGAACAGGTGCAAATCTAAAAACAAGAGGAACTGTAGATTCTCGTGTCAAACGGTGCGGCATGACACCTGGATTGATCGCATTGTCATCCAACATCCCAGTCGCCACCAGGGTGTTGCAAACAAAAGTGGTATCACCGATGGTCATAAACCGAATATCGTCTGAGTTTGCTGAGCCTATACCCATGTAACCGTTGGCGGTGCCAACCGTATTGACTGTCGCTTCCGTATTTGTAAGAAGATCAATAACCTTCAATACGTTATTGCCATAGATGACCATGTATCTTTCTTGGTCATCACGCTCGATAAGGTGCATTCCGTAAGAGCGATTTGGCGTCACTCCGCCACTAACGTCCAAGATGTGCTTGGATCCAGGCCGTCGAACTGCCCCATTGAGTACGGTGAACTGCACATTGTTTGCATCAGCAACTTGATTTGGATATCGAACTGTCGCCGCTTGCTTACTTATCCCGTTTGAGAGGCTTTTAATCCTCTGAACAACAGGGGTATCACCCATCTTGCGTTCCTGTTTGTGGTGGTGCTGGCATTGATGAGAATGGGCTTTGTGCGTTTCTTAGAGGAGCGTTCTTCTTCATTGCTTCCGGCCTGGAGGTTCGGCCGTCTGCGAATATCCGCTCTTGGGCAAGCATTTGATCCGCTTGCGGGCTACCCTGAAGTCGTCGCTGGAATTCCTGGGCAGCTGACTTAATGATATTTTCGCGCAGGTGATAGCTGAGTTCTTTAAATGGCACTTTAGTGCACATATCTACCTGGATCGTTGTTCCGCCAGAGATTGCTGCACCAGCGTCAGAATCAAAGATGATTTGGTTGCCTGATGATTCACGAACAACAAAGGATCGATGACTGTCTTCGCCGGCAGCACGAACGGCTAAAGCAAGTCCAGCAGATCCAATCAAGTTGGTGACAGTGTCACGTTTTGCCAAGGCCGTGTTTTCTGGCCACATCATCGCCTGAGTCCGAACATTGGCCCGCTCTAAGAATCTAAGAGCTCGATTGTAAATCGACGCTCCTGAAGAAGTAGTAGGAGATGTGCTGACAGGTAATTCCCCAATAGACTCAAGCAGTTCGTTGACCGCGTCTTTTACTGCTGTGTCATTAGCCGTGTAATTATCGTTGTCTAACCGTTCATCTAAAATTGCCATTAGGCTCTCCATCTTCTGCTAGTTGCTTTGTTGCGGCCGCGTATTGCGTTGGCCTCGTTAGTTTCGAGTACGTTGATGTCTGCTTTTTCTATGTTGTCACGACGCATCCTGGCGTCGGCCAGCACCGCTTGCCTGGAAAGTAAACCAGTTGCAGCATCATTAAGCTGGTAAGCGACGTTTAGCTCGAGGGCACTTTTGGCCACCATGTAGCTAACGGCAGATTCAGGGATCTTGTTAAATGGTGCCTGGTATGTGAACTTGACCTTTATGGGCCCGGCCCAGATGAACGTGTTATTTTCCAGGTCGTATAGCTTGTCGCCGAGTTTTCCGGCAACGTCGCAATACTTAATTATGACATGCTTATCGCTGTCTTCGGCTGTGCTGTCTAGGCTGAGGATTGCTGGGGATCCGTTGGCACCGATAGGACTAGGAACAGAGATGTATCCATGTGCGTCAGGTGTGGCTGTTCGATTAAATTCAGTGTTCCAATACCAGCCCATAGATTGAGTGCTGATATCGCATTGATCTAAGAATCTTTCAGCGTAAGACGCATACGAAGATCCTCCTGCTTCGTTTGTTGGTGTGTCACCAGTGTAGGCGTTTAGTGATCCAGCAGTTGCCTGGTCAAACTTGCCTACAGATCGCAGGATCTGGTTGACGGCCTCGTGTTTCAGAGTCACGGGCTGATTCTGCCCTTAACCCAGTTCACGCCGGCAACTACAATTGGGCTAATTACGCAGCCTGTTGCCAGGCCAATTAAAAATTCAATCATTGATTGCTCCTTAAGCAAAGATTGCGAAATGAATTCTGTGATCATTAAAATTTGCGGAAGATTGATCAGCCCTGAGAGAAAACGAAATTGTTGTATCGGACATAGCAATACTTACTATGTCAGTTGTTCCATATTGATTTGAGCTACCCCAGACGCCGCTAACTGTAAGCATCGGAATAGCGTCAGCGCCGTCAAAATCATCCGAGTTAAAATCAAATTGAATGTTGGTACTAGACCCGGTGTTTAAGTTTGTTGCGTTGTAGGGCGTTCCTAAAAATTCTCTCGTGGAACAATTTAGATATCTGTAGTTGGTAATATTTCCAGTTATCTTGATAATGCCTGACGATCTGAGTTTGGGAACGCCAGTGTCACTTACGGATGTCCCATTGATCCGAACATCGGCAGCGTTGATCGTGCCAGACGCTGTCAGGTTTCCAGTCACGTTTACGTTAGGAGAACCGTCCTGAACAACTAGCTTGGTGCTTGTGGCGTTGTCGTCAATACCTGTTGAGCTAAATGCTGATTGAGTTCCAAGGGAAACTACACCGCCGACATTAGTGAGCCCTGCTTCCGTCTTAAGCTCAGTTAATACTTTTACTTCTGACGCAGTGTTCGACTCAATCTCATTGACTTTGAGCTTACTCATATATTCCCTTCTATGAAACTACTAGCCAGCTAAATTCTATTTTTCGTGTAGAACCATCTGTAGCAGGAACAAAATGATAAATTGTAAAACCATCGTCTGCTTTTTGAATCAAATAGTGGTGCACGCCGGTGTCACTAAATTTGCTTACCGTATCAACTATTACAGTGGCGTTCGTTCCATCAAAATCTGTTGAGTCAAACCCAACTTTAATTCCATAATAAGATGAGCCACCTGTATCGTGATTATCAAACAACGTGCTCGAGTTGCCTGCTATTTTTGTTAGGCCAGTGCAATTAAATGTATTGCCAACAATCGCAAGATCAGTTATGTCGTCAACAAAGTCGGGGTTGGTCTCGAAATCTGTAATTCCAAGAGTGGCTTTTGCTGTGCCTCGAGAGCGAATGGATGGGCCTGTCGCAACACTAGTGCTTCCAATTTGGAACCCAGTAGCCTGAACGACGCCGGCTACATTTACTTGAGGAGATCCGTCCTGGAGAGTGACCTTAGTTGAAGATGCGTTATCGTCAATCCCAGTCGATGAAAATGCTGACTGAGTCCCAAGAGAAACTACACCGCCGAGGTTGGTTAATCCAGCTTCAGTTTCTAGTGTTGTTTTTACTTTTACTTTTAACGCAGTATGCGACTCAATCTCATTGACTTTTAGTTTGCTCATCTTGGTTCCTTAGCAAGTTTTTTCTTGTTATCCCACATCCCATAGATGTAAAGACCTAGAAGCCCTGCTCCGCCAATAAAGATCAATGTGGAGTACCGATCCAAAAGGATTGGGAAAGCCATTAGGCATCCACCTCCAGCGATCAAGATGACACTAGTAGACCTGGGCAAAAAAGGAAGCCATGCCGAACCGATGAGAGAGCCCAGGCCGGCAAGGATGAGGGCAATAGCTGCCCAGGAAGTAGTGCTCGAGAGAGCGTGGAGAGTATGGTCAATGCCAGTTCCAGCCCCGCTTGAGATAACTACGTTGCCGTCCTGGACAGATACGCTTGCTGGAGACGTTGCACCAGATATGCCTTCGACTGTGGCAGCCGACACCTCTCCATTATCTAAGGAGATCTCGATCCTGGGACGATTCGCGCACCCTGGTAACAGGGCGAGTGCGAGTGAAAAATTTTTCAAATGACCGTGCCTCGGGCATACTTAGTAGCCATGCCGGCTGGCATCCTGGACAGATTAAAGTGCCGTCTAAGATTATTAGAAGAGAACCTGGTTCGTAGCTTGCTTCCGGCTCCAGACATCTTTCTAGTAATCACCTGGGTTGCTTTGCCATCTCCGGCCATGATTAGCGACGAAGGTCCGATTTGCCACTTGTGATCTGAAGCTACCCAGGGCGTAATAGGGTTAGACCTGACTGTTCCACTTGGTGCAATCAGTCGTAAAGACCAGTGGTTAAAACTTCTATTAAGATCAACCCGGCCATCATCAGTTGTATTACGAGACGTATCAAGTAGGGATTGCTTTGTACTTAGATGGATTTTTCCAGCAGTGGTATCGTGCGAAAATGCTGTGATTTGACTCTTTGCTCGCTCTCCAGGAAACCGTGCACCCCAGGAGGGGTAGTTCACACCTTCGGCGAAGTTAAAATTATTTCCACCAGAAGATTCCATTGCATAAAAAATGAATTTGGTCGTCCCGTACAGTCCACTTGTATCATCCCAATCGAGCCTAAATCCTCCAAGTTTGCCTGTTTTATTTGAGCCGCTTGTTTGATCGTATTGAGCTTTACCTGTCAGGTTGAGTAATGTGCAATCTGCTCCCACTGCTGAACCGGAGCCACCAGTGTTATCTTCACGCCTGACATTGAGTGCAGTTATTATTCCATAGCCAGTACAATCGAAGTTGGTCAACTGATTATCTTTAATGTAGATGTCACTCCCACCTTCGGCCGTCGAACTTACTGGAAGAATTGGGTCTTTGAAGTAGCGGCCATAGATTGCACCCGCACCTTTATCAGTTATCTGTATTGGATTTTCCTGGGCGTAAAGAAGACTTTTGCCACCTGCTACTGACGTGAGTGTGTCATCCCTTATGACTAATTCATCACACCCGCGTTGGCCTTTGATTCGACTCTTTTGAATTTCGAGCAGGCCCTTTTCAGTTCCTGGTGTCCCGCCGTCGGCAACGAAGTCTAGTGATTCGCCCAGGACTTGCATGCTGCTTTCCTGGGTCATGGTCATGTAATGATCTGCAACTTCTTTTGAAGTAAGAGCACGCTTGTAAAGTGCTGGGGCAGATATTCTGCCTTCAAAGTCATAGTTGCCGTGATAGGTAGGGGACCCACTACTTGGATGAGTGTTCCAAACAACTCCGCCAAGCCACACCGTAGCACCTTGTACAAATGATTCAGTACCCTGGATGCCTGTGAATGTTGCTATGTTTGGCACGCGATTATCGACGCCGCCAGAGTTAAAGTCTACATCAGTCCCCGTACTGGCCTCGTGAAATGATGTGTCTTTGTAATACGCAACTTCAATGCCGTTGTAAAACAACTGGACTTCTGTTCGAGAATGGAAAATTCCGACAACTTGAGCCCACTGGTTTGGTGCGTTTCCTGTCAGGTCTGGCTTGTAACAACGCGACGGTTCAGGTCCGGCCGTGTGAAGAGCTGCTTCGCCAGTGTTTGGTGATAGTGTCTTCCATCCACCCCAGTGGATTACTGGCACTCCCGTGTTGTCTTGGCTTAATCCGATGCCCCAATGCCTCCAGGAGGAGTCTGGTGCTCCAGCTGCCAGTTCGCCGCTGGCACTTTCTGGGTTAGGACAGGCAACCATCATGATGTTGTGAGGTGTCCAGCCATTGTCTCCGCTGGCCGTTCCATCTGAGTTGCCGGCCATGTCATCATCGTTTGTATTCGACGGACGTACCCAGGCTTCGAGCGTGAACGGAAAGCTAGTAACAATCTTAGAAGCACTGTCGTTGTTAGCTTGAAGATGCTTGCCGCTTGGAACGACAAATGAGCCTGGCACGGATGTCGTTGGCCGGGCTGATCCAGTCAGGGGCAATGCAGTGACATCGACCTGGTCAAGGTCGCCATATCTTTCCCGCATCGGAGATGCTGCAGTCGTTAACGCCATAAGGTCGGAACTGTTCCAGCCGTAGTCTTGAGTAACCCCGGTCATAGGAATAAGACGCCAGTTCCTTGATGCACCTGATCCTGAGTATGGCTCCAAATCCAAGGACTTTGTCCAGGGAGCAGCGTTCTTAATTTCAGACGGTGTGCTGTTGTCCCATTGGGGTTCCCAATAACACTCAGCTTCACTTTTTAGAATCTCATAGCTTCTGTAGTCTCGGTTGTGGATCAGATCTTGCCATATGTAACTTGTTGCTGAGCTGGTGTTGCCGCTTTGAATGAAGACTCGGCCCCAATACGCAGCCGCTCCCGCATCATCGAGCATCTTGGCTAAGTGGTTAATAGCCATCAGATGAGCGAGTACACAAAGTTAAAGTTATCTACTTCGGCATTTCCAAAAGCACCCGTGTACACGACCTGAAATCGTTTAGCTCCTTCGAGATCGATCGTCAGTGATGCAATTCTGTTTGCAATCCCAGAGCAGATTCGGCAAGATTCGTCTCCATCCTGGAGGGTGATGGTGTCTGCGAAATACTCAGTAGCTGCAATTGCAGTTGTGCCGACGCCAACGGCCGTACCACACACAGCCTCGAATTTGCCGATCAAAGAAGGAAGCCACAGATTGTCAGGTCCGTTTAATGGACTCCAGCCATAGAGCTCTATGCCCGTCATTGTTTTATTGTCAGCTGAGCTACCGCCACTTAATGATCCATTAAAAACAATCTTAGCCAGGTTTAAATCTTGGCACTCAACACAGCCATCGAGAGCAATTGGGTCAGTATTCTGCAGGGCCGGAGCGGTTTGTGTAGATGTAGCCGGCGTGCCTCGGCCTTTCATCCACACCTTTGCGTTAGTTGCTAGTTGTACGGTTGCCATTGTAAGCCTCTATTCGTGTTTCTAATCGTTCAACATCACGTTTGATGTCTTCGAGTTGTGATTGAAGGAACTCCTGGCGTATTCCATTTTGAGCCAGGACTCTGTCATGCTTTTGGTAGGCCACAAATGTAGATCCAATAATTCCGATAGCTATTGCAAGAATGCCTGTCCAGTCTCGACTGCCAAGATGAACGGTTTTATTAGTAGACAGCTCTGTCATTTGGTAACCCATAAAAGGCCCAGGGGAATTGCTTCCCCTGAGCCCAAGTGATGAAAAACGAAATCAGCTGTAGACGCCGATGTAACCAGCTGACCAAGGGCAGAGGATGTCTGCACCGACCATGATCTGGCTCTTGAGGAAGTGCGTATTGCGACGCTCATCCGGTCCCATGTGGCTGCGGAGACCCGCTGCCTGGACCATGCCGATTGCGGGTGAGCCTTCGGCTGCACCGCAAAGAGCGAGGGCTGCAGGCTTAGCGTTAGCCTTTGCCTGGTCTACGTCGTAACCAGTAGCAGCACCGTTGCCCTTATTGAGGTCATCAAGTCCATCGAATTTGCCGATGTACTTATTCGCAACAGCAAGTGTGCCACCTCCACCTGCTTGGCCAAAGCCAGAAGCTGTAGTGTCTGTGGTTGGCATGTGGTTAGTCATGATTACCTGGAAGCCTTCAAGCTCACCAATGATTCTCTTATTCAGATCGCCGGTATTGCTTGAAAGAGCAGGGTCATAAATGTTTCCTGCCGATCCGTCGGCTCCACTGGTTCCAAACGATGCTGCTTCGTGACGAAGGATTGATCGAATATATGGGGAGACGAATAAGAAGCGGTTGCTTTCTGGTACGTCATCCTCATCCATTTTCTGGGCAAGCTCTGCGACGTCGTCGCGGAATCGGCCAGATCCAGTCGTGGAGTTTGGATAGGCTATAGTAATATTTGCTTCAGCAGCTGCATCTGAAACGGCATCGTCCCGAAGCACTTGGTTACCGCCGTTGTGAACGTCAGCAAGAAGTGCATGCCGAGCGGCTTTGACGCCGATGACGGCTAGTTTCTTATCCAGGTCAATTGCGAGAGATCGACCAAGTCGAGCTGCGAATGGTGAAAGAACGTCGAAGTGTGAGATTGAAAGATCTCGGAAGGGGACGTCAACGTGCGAGACCAAGATCTCATCAACGGTGACGATCTTCTCAGTCATCTTGATATCTCCACCGACCATTTCGTAACCAGGATCGTGGTAGACCGAAGGGGGTTCTTGGCCAATGATGGGCCAGCTAGCTGAATTACCTTGGCCGGTCAGAATTTTCTGGGCCATGATGTTGCCAGTGTTGTCGTAGAACGCGGTCTTTGCGGTGAAGGCCTCGTATACCATGCCACTGAACACCTTCAGGGCCATGTCGAGATCTGTCGCCGATCCGGCGTTGTTGGCATCTTTTAAAAATCTTGTTGGATTAGAAGTAGTCATTGTTGTGTGTTCCGTAAATTGGGTTCGTGTTCGCTAGTAACGCACACCTTTCCCTACTCGCCGGAGGTGTCCTGGGCCGCATCGCGGGTATCCAGGGCTCGCTTAGATTCGGATTGGGTGGTTGCCCCCGCTCTCTTGCGGCGGCGTGTGGGTGCAGGTTTTAGATCCTCCAGCTCCTTCTTCAGGATGGCGATCTCTTCTGCTTGGTTCTTTTCTTTTTCTTTAGGCGAGGTGTAACCATCGATTTTTTTGATAGCTAAATCCAGTGCCACTCGCTCATCTTGTCCATCTGCTGTTGCAACAACTTCCTTGCCGACCCAGATCGTGGCGTGTGCTCTCGACTGTTGGCTGTAAAAATTGCATGTGGCACCGATTGCTTCGAGCTTTTTGCTTTGTTCTCGTGTTATTACTTGTCCCATGATTTATCCTTCCACACCTTCGAGGAGGTGTTGGGGTGTTCTTGCGATCTTGGCCTTGGTAACTTCATCAATAAAGCCCTGGCCTTTCAGCTGTGCAAACGCCGCTCGAACTTCTTGCGTTGTCTTGAATCCTTCAGCCGACACGTTTGATGGTGCCTGAGCAGCAGTGAGTGGCTTGCTCATTGATGTCCCAGTTTCAGCCTGGTAGTCGTACATCATCTCTTTGATTGCGCCTTTGTACGCGTTACGGTCAGCCAGTCTTTCGTTCAGGTTTTCTTGCTGCGCCTCGTTGTAGTGAGTGCCAGCAAATCGATACAGGTTGGCAAAGGCTTCATCGCCTCCAGCCATTTCGATAGCATCTTGCTTCATTGTGACCTGGACCTGCTGCTCATTTGCAGCGACGGCGAACTGGCCTTGGACAAATGTGTCCACAACCTGGCGTTGCCAGCCAAGGCCGGCCAGCTTGTCGTACATGTCTTCAGTAAGTTTGCCCTGAGACTGCCACTCCTTGGCAATGTCATTCCCCTCGATCCCTGCTGCCTCAAGCACCTCAGTCACGCTGCCCTGGAACGGGCCGTGCTGAATCTGCATCTCTGTTTCTTGGGGAGCTTGTTCACCTGAAGTAGGATCAGACTGCTTTTGAGAGATCATCTTCTGGGCTTCGAGGTATGCTTGCTCGAGTTCCTTCACGTCCTTGTATTTACCCGCCAAAAGATTTTCAGCCTGGGCTTCTGCTTGCTTCTCGGCCGATTCCTCAGCCGTTGGCATTTGAAATTCAGCTGTCTTTCCAGGGGTCACGACGTCAACGTGTGCGTCGCCTTCAAGATCACCTTGCGGTTCGATCGTTGGCATCTCATCACTCATTCTTGTACCTCAGCTTCCATACGGGCCTGTTCAGCGTTACCGACGACATCAACGGCTTTGGCCCCTGCCTGTTGTGCCATCATCATTTCCATTTGTTGCTGCTTCTCGGCAGCGATTTGCTCCGGACTCTTGAGCAGACCTGGTTCAAAGACGCCGGCCTGACGCATCAAGAGGTCTATCAAGACATCCTGGTTTACTTTGCTCATTGCCTCGGGGCCCATTCCGCTCATGATTTGGAGGACCTGGAGCAGTCGGCCGCCTTCAGCTTCCCTAGACAGAGCGGATACGCCTGTGAGTGTCTCGATCTGGACAGTTTCATCAGGGAGTGCTGGCATTTTGCGGTCGCGTTTCATCTGGAACATCAATCGTTCGATCAATGGGACCTGTTGCTGGTCACTGATCTGGCTAAAGATGCCACCTAGGGCACCCTCGAGTTCCGATGCAACACGTTGAACCTGGAAGGCCGTGACTCTTTCGCCCCGAGGCGTGGCCTCAGCTTCCATCAACATGACAGTTGCCAGGTCCTTACGGATCGAGTCTCGAGTGCCGGCGGTTACCTGGAAGTCGTTCATCTTGTCGGCACGAATCATGCCAACGTCGCTTACCTGACCACCTTGGACTCTCGCCTGGATGACTGATCCGCTTGGCTTTGCCAGATCTTCGGGCATCACCTGGGAATTCATGTCGAGAGCAAACAGCTGCTTGCTGGCCGTGGCCGAGAAGTCAAGCAAAGACTGTGTTAGTTCGTTGACTGAGCGGATATCGCCCAGGTTGAGCTCAACTAGGCCTCTGCCGTAGCTCTCACCAGGGGCAAGCTCGTATGTTGTGGCCATGAAAGGAGACACTGGGTCTTCGCTCTCGAGAATGATGTGGCCGTTGCATTCTTGCTGGATTACCCAGGTCTTGCTCATCGGATTCCACTCGCACTGGGTGTACATGTCTTCCAGGCGATCAGTAGCCGGCTTGGCTACAAGGTCAAGCTGGTTCATGTTGCACATCTCGAGCTGCTCTGGGCTCAAGCCCAGGGGATCCATCACTTCTTTGACGATGTGACAAAGTACGTCGCCGGATGAGTCACGCTTGGTTATGTACTGATCTCTGCGGAATACCTTGATCCGGTAGTCATCAGTCAGCTGCTCGAGTACGTCACCTGTTACCAGGAGTTGGCTAATTGCTGCCCGCTTTTGTGAACGGAAGCCAGTACGCCGTCGGTTTTGTGCTTTGTCGCCAACGTATGAGGCCTCGAGGGCCGCCTGGATCGCGAGCTCTTGCATGAAGAGTACTTGCTCGAACTGCTGCAGCTGCTCGGGCGCGATATCTGGGTCACCAGCTACTGCCTGACTCACCCGTAAGCTGAAAAACGGACGGCCGGGAGGGTAGAGGGCCAACAACAGACGACCCTCGAGGTTAGAAATACCTCGAGATGCCAAGCTCGAGAACGGTTCATCGAGTCTGTCGTTGCCATCCAGGTTGAATCCTTCGGGCGGAAGAACCCAGGGCTTGGTTAGGCTTGAACAAGTTCTTGCCCTATCCAAGGTGGCCCATCGCTTGGAGTCTTGTGCCTTCCAATACGACGAGATTGTGTTCACTATGTATTCATCCCCGAGCCACCGTATGGACCTTTGCCCACCGAGGAGCGAGGAATGACCAGGCTAGAAGCCGATCCACGTTTACGCTTCTCAATTTTGTTCTGCTCACGAGTCGAGTCACGTTCGTCAAACACACCTTCGTCTGGTGGGGGAGGGGGAGGTGTTGATCCTTGCCGTGATCCGCCTTTTCCGCCGCCACCCATTAGTTGAGATCCTTCATCGTTCTATATTCCTTCGGGATAAGCCGGCATTCAGACCGGAGACATGAGTACAACCCTGCGTCAACAAGGCTGCCATCTTTTAGTAAGTATCCGCTCCGAGCCACGCCTTCTTTTTTGAAGCACATGCCTTTGAGCAACCGTTCGTTTCGTTTGTAACCTTCACGGCAAATCGCCGTGACTCGCTTGACGTTTAGCACCAGGAATGCGTACTGGAATGTGTACTTGTAAAAGCTAAGGCCAACAGCCCTGGGATCGTCAATGGCCAGATGGATTTCCACGTTGAAATTTGGCGTACACCCGGTGAACACCATGCCTGCAACCAGGACTCCATCTTGATTCTCCACGCCTACGGCTTGGAAGTCTTGGAATCCTTCTGGACCGTGCGTTCTAGGCCAGACCCAGTCGGCAACCCTGATCGGGTCATCCGTGACGAGCATTGTCTGCCAGGATTTTGAGTTCTTGTGCCACTTGGTGCCGGCCACATTCGACTAGCTTGAGGTGGATTTGATCTTCATTAGTTGGACCTTCGATTGTCGGCGGTGGATTGAGCTTTGCGAGCTGATCAACCAGCTCGAACACGTCATTTGGTAAGGCCTGGGGTAGTCCATTCATTTGTATCCTCGTCTTTCCAGCTCTTTGATCAGCTTCCTGGGGGAGGTAATTGTCCTCGAGAACGGGGCCAGCCCTGCATGCTCAAGCACTTGGATGGTGGTACCGATGCAGTCATCCTGGTAACGGTAGAGGCCGAGTGAAAAAAATTTCAGTCCAATCTTTCATAGCGACGGTGGTCCTTGCCCTGCAAACCTCCCGAGATCTGTCCGGCCGTAGTTGCACTTCACAGCCTT
>Ga0181412_1000490_pt1 | contig 17082 bp, 26 predicted proteins | sample 35SPOviralmetaG_FD_130113 | JGI IMG/M metagenome (GOLD analysis project Ga0181412, IMG submission 130113) | Marine viral communities from the oligotrophic San Pedro Time Series (SPOT) site, San Pedro Channel, CA, USA - 35 SPOT_SRF_2012-08-15 | ecosystem: Environmental > Aquatic > Marine > Strait... | reverse complement strand
TGGTTATGTAGATGAATATAAGGTTCCTAGAAAACTACAAGTTGATGTTACTCACAGATGTAGTTTGGCCTGTTCTAAGTGTAATAGATTTATCGACGAGTTCAAAGATCATTTATCCGGATTAATATATAAAACAGGTCATCAAGTATTAAACAAAGTAGAATTAAGCATAAAAGACTTTGAAAAGATTTTTGAAGAAAATAGTGTGTTACATACTCAAGGAGATGTTGACTTTACTGGAACATGGAGTGACGCAATATATCATCCGGATTTTTTAGAAATTTGTAGAGTAATTAAAAAACATGGCACTTCAATCAGTATTAGTACAAATGGTTCTAGGAGAACAAAACAGTTTTGGGAAGAGTTGTTTGAAATATTAGATCCTAGACTTGATACAATAGTTTTTGGTATGGACGGATTAAAAGACACAGCAGATATGTACAGGAAATTTTGTCTATATGATGATGTGATTACAGCTATGAAAATTGGTGCTGAAAAAGGATTTAAAAATAACAAATGGTCTTTTATTGTGTTTAATTTTAACCAACATCAAACAGTTGAAGCTCAACAAATTGCCGATGATATAGGCATAACATTTGAGATAGTGAAATCACATAGATGGGATGGCCCCGATGATCCTTTAATACCATCAAAAGAATGGCTACCACAATCTGTTATTGAGGAGTACAACTTGTAATGCTAACAGCAGAAACATTAAAAGCAATACAAATTGAAATATCCAGTAATTGTAATGCTGGATGTTTAGAATGTGCTAGGTGGGTCAATGAAGAATCAAACCAAAAATTAAATCCAAAACTAAATTTTGGACACAAAGGTAATTTTCCAATAGAGCTATTTAGAAATATTTTCCAAGCTGATAAATTAAAAAGTTTGGGAGGATTATTTTTTGATGGAAATTATGGAGATAGTTTAATACATCCTGATGCATTATTGTTTATAGAACATATGAATAAAGAATTTTTTACTAATAGAGAATTTACAATTGAAGTTAATTCAAATGGTGGATATAAAGATACAACATTTTGGTATGAAATGGGAAAACTGTTTGCTGAAATGTACAAATTAAATGATCCTGACAGAGAAAGTTCAATAGTGTTTGGGCTTGACGGAGTTGACAACGAAACACACGGCATTTACAGAAGAAATGTTGTATATGACAAAGTAATTGAAAATGCTCAAGCATTTATCAAAGGCGGTGGTAAAGCTGAATGGAAATATTTAGAGTTCAATCATAATTCACATCAAATAGATCAAGCAAGAGAAATAGCAAAAAAGATTGGCTTTGAAAAGTTTTTTGTTAAGTCTACCAGATGGAAAGAAGCCGCTCACAGAACAATTGAAGGCGGAGAAGGTGATCAAATTAAAGCATCAGCAACTAAAAAAGCCAAAGCAGTAGTAATAGATAGAATACCTGATTCTAAAAAAGACATTGTAGAAGAAGTTAGAAAAGAAATGAATTCTTATAATGATTATTACAATGAAGTACCAGTATCTTGTTATTGGAATTTTCGTAAGAGAGTACAGATAGAATATGATGGATTGGTATGGCAATGTTGTCATTTGTCAGGTGTGTATGGATCGTCAACTGGATTTTCTAGAAAAGAATATCAATATTACGTTGATAAATTTGGTACTAGTTGGAACAACTTGCATGAAAATAGTTTAGATGCTATATTAAAGCATGAATATTTTAATGCTCTAGATGATAGTTTATCAAACAAAATGACAGATACAGTAAACCCACGTATTAAAAGATGTGTTGAAAAATGTGCTCAGAGTGAAATATCACAGCATCAATTTTTTAGAGTCAACAACCAACACAAAGAAAAATTAAATGATGGAAACAATCCAGATGCCAAATAATTCAACATTTTGTCCTATACCATGGATGTTCCAAGCTGTTCGTAACAATGGCGATGTTCGTATTTGTTGTCAAGCAAACGTCACAAAAAATCAAGGTGTGGTAAGACACGTAGATGGAACATCTTATAATGCTGGTAAGCATGATATGAAAGAAGCCAGAACAGCAGACTTTATGAACGTTGTTAGAAAAAATATGCTTAATGGTGTATGGAGTGATGAATGTGGTAGATGTAAAAAAGAAGAAGAGTCTGGACTAAGAAGCAGAAGACAATATGAACATCATTGGGATTTTAAAATTGAAGATGCACTAAAAGTAACAAAGCCAGATGGGTCAATCAATCCAGATGATGTACCTTTAGTGTATTATGATTTAAGATTTGGTAATTTATGTAACTTAAAATGTAGAATGTGTGGACCTACTGATAGCCATAGCTGGTATGAAGATTGGTTACAAGTATACGGAGGCGATGGATTCCAAGATACACATGGATACGTTAAACTAGAAAAAAATTCAAAAGGCAGATTAGACACAAATGACTATAATTGGTTTGAATCAGATAAGTTTTGGAATCATATAGAATCTAATATACCTAATATGCAACACGTTTACATGGCCGGCGGAGAACCGTTGATGATCGAAAGACATTATGACTTTTTACAAAAGTGTGTTGATATGGGTCAAGCAAAAAAAATGACCATTGAATATAATACTAATATGACAAACCTACAATCAAGAGTTTTAGATTTATGGAAACATTTTAAAACAGTAAGGGTTGGTGCAAGTGTTGATGGAATGGGCAAAGTAGTTGAATATCAAAGACATCCAGCAAAGTGGCCTATCATTTTAAGAAACTTGCAAACAGTAGATTCATTAGATAAAAATGTACAGGCATGGTTGGCTTGTACAGTAACTACTTTAAATGTATTTCATATACCTGAATTTATTAAATGGAAAATTATGGAAAGTAATTTTAAAAAAATTAATTCTAGTAAAAAATTACCAGTACTAACAATTCATGTTGCACATTCACCAGCAAGTTCTTGTATAAAGATATTGCCACCTGAAATGAAAAAATTAGTAAGAGAAAAGTATGATGCATTCAAAGATTGGGTAATAAGTGAAAAATTAGATCCTGATATTGAAGCCGCGGCCATACAAATTATTAACAATATTGTACAGTTTATGATGAGCGAAGATCGTTCTGAAAAATGGAATTGGTTTATTGAATACACAAAACAACTAGATAAATTAAGAGATCAAACCATAGTAGATATTGTACCTGAATACGAATCCTATTTTTAGGCTTTACTTTTCAAAAAAATATGTTATACTATGTAGATATGTGGTCCCTTCGTCTATCGGTTAGGACAGCGGGTTTTCATCTCGCAAAGAGGGGTTCGATTCCCCTAGGGACTACCAAATAAAATAAATAGTATTAAAATAAAAAGGAAAAAACAGAGTGGCAATCATAACAGAAAAAGTAATAGAAACAAAACATTGGTCTGATAAAACATTTACTTTTAAGACAACTCGTAAACCAGGAATGCGTTTTAAAAATGGTGAGTTTGTGATGATGGGATTAACACACGAAGGCAAAAATATATTAAGAGCTTATAGTGTAGCATCAGCCAATCATGAAGAACATTTAGAGTGGCTATCTATCAAAGTACAAGATGGAGAATTAACTTCAAAACTACAAAATTTAGAAGTAGGTGATGAAGTCATTATGAATGATAAGGCTACTGGAACACTAGTAATTGATTACTTGTTGCCAGGAAGAAACTTATACCTTGTATCAACAGGAACAGGTCTAGCACCATTCTTAAGTATTATAAACGATCCAGAGACATATGAAAATTTTGATAAAGTAATACTTACACACACGGTACAACATCCAGACGAATTGGTTTACAGAGAAGAATTAGAATTTTTTAATACAGAAAAAGAGTTTTTTACACTAGGAAAATTTCAATATTTTAACACATTAACAAAAGCTGACTGGCCAAGACAAGGAAGAATTACTAAATGGCTACGAGAAGGAACACTATGGCCGGCATTAGGCACAGAAACATTTGATTCCAAATTAGATAGAGTAATGATTTGTGGTTCAATGGGATTAAATGAAGATGTAACTGGTTGGTTAGAAAGTGTTGGTGCAAAAGAAGGAAATACATCTATACAAGGAGAGTATGTTGTAGAGAAAGCCTTTGTAACAAAATGAAGAAACTAAAGGTATGGGGAAAGTCCAATTACATACACAACGTATGGGCTACCGGAAAACATGAAAGTCATAAGTCTAAAGTGTTAAAATGGTGTCCTATGGACACAGAAGAATTATATCAATATAATATATCTAACAATGCATTATTAATGGAAAAATTAAATTGGATTGACAATGATATCACATATAGTTTCAATGAACATGGATTTCGTAGTGATAGTTTTGAAGAATATTGTCCAATACTTACAAACGGCTGTTCGCAAACTATGGGAATAGGATTACCGCTAGAAGATATGTGGTCAAACCAAATAGCCAAACATTATAATACAAACTATCATAATTTAGCTGTAGCAGGATCAGACTTTCAGCATCTAGCACAAAGATCAGTTTATTGGTTATCTATACTAAAGCCAAAAGTTTACATATTAAAAGAACCACCAGCTGATAGATTTAATTTTTGGAATGATGAAAACTTTGAAGTTAGTACAGCAAACTATACAGAAAAAGAATTATTAAAACAAAGAACGTTAGTTGATATAGTTAGTAATGAGGCAAACACTGAATGGTATAGATATTCAGCATTGACGTTGATTGAAAATTTGTGTAAGCAGTTAGATATTAAATTAATTGTGATACCTACATCTAGAATACATAGAAACAATAGTGAGTCAGAAACAGATTTGGCTAGAGATTTGGAGCATCACGGTCGTATTGAAAATAATTATACGACACAATGGATTATAAACAAAATGAAAGAAGAAAACTATGAAAATTTTATTAACTGATATTGATGGAGTACTACTTGATTGGTCAGGACACTTTAACAAGTATCTACAAACATATCATCCTAATTTAGGTTTGATGAACCCAACTTCATTTGATCAACAATCAGAGATTGCAAAAGTTATGCAAAGTTTTAATAGTTCAGCATGGATTGGATATTTACAACCTCACAAAGATGCGGCAGAAATATTACCAAAGTTTAAACAAGCAGGTTATGATATTATTTGTTGTACTGCTATGGGGCATGATCCTTATTCATATTCTCTTAGAAAACAAAATTTAGAAAACATATTCCCAGGTTTAATTAGTAGGGTAGATGTTACTGGCTTTGGCCAACCAAAAACAGAATGGTTATCACAATACAAGGGTAGTGGAGCAATTTGGGTAGAAGATAAATGGACAAATGCTATTGCAGGTGTTACTACAGGGTTAAATACATATTTAATGAGACACGAGTATAATGCAAGTCAAGATCATACTGGTGTTAAAAAAATTGATAATTGGATACAGTTATATAACGAAGTAAATTAAAACATGAAGAAAACATATAAACAAATAACAAGTTGGCAAAGATTTCAGTTAATGGCAAGACTGTTTCGCGATCGTTATGATTCAGGTCAAGGCGGTTGGTGGGCATCTTGTTCATGTTGCGGATTTACTCCACAAAAAAATATGTCAATCAAAAACAACATTGTCTTTTCTATTGCTAACAAAGATGACAGCTCAGAATTTGATTTAAGTGAGTTACTAGATGCATTAAACAGTAGAATAAAATTTACTATACATGAAACCAAATTATCTTTAACCAAAGATGGTAGATCATTAAAAGAAGAATATTTAGGAACAGCGGCTATATCTCAATGTATTAAACTTTATATCGATGGTAATCTAAAAGCATATGATTGGGAGACTTGTGAATTAACAGATATTGCACCAGAGTCTGATGATAAATCTATCAAAATAGAAATTTTTGATAATTTCAAAGAAGCACTTGCAACCGAACTATCCGCTGAACATGAATGGTCAGCAAGATTACTAGACCTTTATGAATTTGCTCAACTTCCTGGTAATAAAAATTGGGAAGAGATGCTTAGAAAAACTCTTAAATCAGAAGGAGCCAAGAGGCTTTTAGATAAGGATTTTATATCCATGCATGGAATAGTAACAGAAAAAGCAAAAAAGATACTTTCATCTGATGATGAATTAGGTAAATTTTTAATTGCTGAAAGACAGAAAAAAGTAGATGCTGGAAAAGTATCTAAAATTAGATTTAATCAAGCCAGTATAGTATCCAAAAAAAGAAACCATTTATCAGATATTATATTCCACGTACTACTCAAAGATGCCAACGAAGGTCTTAGAAAAGCACAATACACAATCATTTCTGATTATTATGATGCAAATAAAGACAAAATGGCTCTAGTATGCTTAAATTGTGCCGCTCTTAAATCAAGGCACAAGCTACCCAAACCATATAATACCTCATTTTAGTAATAATTCTGTACAAAACTGGTTGACAGATCTGAGTTTTATGTTACTATTGTAATATGAGTAAAGCAAACAAACTAGAAAAAACTACAGATCAATGGGAATTGGTTTCAGAGCATATACATGATTCTGATCCAAAAGTGGTAGCAAAACAAGAGAGGGAAACTGTGTTAGGAATTGAAGAAGTAAAACCTGCAAAGGTAGAAATTGAAAAGGTTAATGCATTATCAATAGCTTGTGAAATCTTTGACAAACAAGGATATATTAAGCAAGATGATGTTGTACAAGAATTACAAGATAAAAGCAAAGATGTTCCACTAGGAAGTGGAGTACAACTTTCTAAGAAAGCGAATAAAAGTTTATTATTGGATTTGTTGGGAACACAACATATCAGTGATAGACATGAATCAATAGATGGCATTGACCAAATGGTATCTTATCTTACTTTTAAAAAGTTATCTGGAGAAATTACCGAGTATGAAAATTTAGTATCTCAAATTTTAGAAAAAGACACAATACATTTAAGAGATGTTGGAGTGGTAGCAAGTATTCCTTTGATGTACTCAAATTATCAAAAAAATGAACAAAGAAAAAATGCATATCAGTATCATCAAGAACATAGCAAACATCAAGGAATGGTTGGAGAAAAGTTTTATGGTGCAGTTAAATTGATGCAAAAGTATCATCATGTAGGTAAAGATTTTTATATCTATACATTTGTGTTAGATAACAAACATATTTTAAAATGGTTAACAGGTAAAAACTTCGAAGAGTTCAATAAAGGAGCCAAAATTAAATTGTCTGGTGTTGTTAAAGCACATACCACTACAGACTATTATGGTAATGAGACTGTATTAACTCGTTGTAATTTAATGAGGGATATCTAATGCAACCTTGGAATATTATACAAGAACTAGAAGCAGACAATAGTCGTTTAAAAAAAGAAGCAATCATTCGTAGAGAAAACGATGCAGACAATATTAGATTCTTCAATGGTGTATGTATGGCACTCGATGGGTTCAGAACATTTGGAGTTCAAAAAGTACCTGTTTCTAAACAAGATGGAAATGGTATTACTCAAACGGAATTTGATGACATAGTTAGACAACTAGAAGATAGAACACTAACTGGTAACGATATGCGTGATGTTATACAAGACTTATGCGATAGATCCAATATGGAACAATGGAACGATTGGTATCGTAGAATATTGATCAAAGATCTTAGATGTGGAGTAACTCATAAAACTATCAACAAACATTCAGATAATAAAGTACCTGTGTTTGAATGTATGTTAGCAGATGATAGTAAAAAACATGAAAAAAAATTAGTAGGAGAATGTTTAGTTGAACCTAAACTGGACGGTGTTAGAGTAGTTGTAATTTGTGACGTAGATAAAGATGAAGTAAAACTATTCAGCAGAAATGGTAAAGAGCTATCAAACTTTCCAGAAATCAACAAACAGTTTGATGATATGTTAGATCAAATGTCAGAGAGTATGGTATTCGATGGAGAAGTAATGAGTGATGACTTTCAAACATTAATGAGAGAAATTCATAGAAAGGGTGGAGCAAAAACAAAAGATGCAGTACTTAACTTGTTTGATTGTATGCCACTTTATAATTTCCAAGATGGTAGTTGTGTAGATCCTTTACACAAAAGAAAAGAAATGTTAGAAAGTTTTAACTATGGACCAAATATTAGTTTGGTTGAGTATGTTAAAATGGACTTGAGTGATGAAGATGGACAAAAACAATTTGCTGATTATAACAAGATATGTATAGATAAAGGTTTTGAAGGTATAATGGTAAAACCAATTAATGGTGTTTATGAATGTAAAAGATCATCATTATGGTTAAAGGTCAAACCTTTCATAGAAGTATCCTTAACAGTAGTTGCTACAGAAGAAGGCACAGGCAGGAATGTAGGTAAACTAGGTGCTCTTATAGTTGAAGGCACAGATGATGGCAAGTTTATTAAAACAAATGTGGGATCAGGATTGACTGACGATAATAGAGATAAATTTTGGTCTAGCAAAGAAAAACTTATTGGACAAGTAGTAGAAGTTAGAGCGGATGCAATTACACAAAACCAAGATGCCAACGATGAATATAGTTTAAGATTTCCAAGGTTTCTTAGATTTAGAGGATTTGAACCGGGTGAAAAAATATAATACCACAGTAAAAGAAGTACTAACACAAAAACCCAAAGGTGTTTTTGTTTACAGGATCATGTATGATGACACTATTCCTTTTTATGTTGGTATGAGTTTGAAAGATTTACAGGCTAGGTTTAAAACACATATAGCTAAATTTTCTGGATACAAAAAATATCCAAACAGACCAAAATGTATGGAAATGGTTTTTGAACATACTGATTTAAATTTCAAATGTATTGGAAGACAAGTGCATGGATTTAAACAAATAAGAAATATTTTTAATAAGAACAAAATTAAGTTTGATTTTCTCAATGCTAATGTTGTGTTAGAACAACACTACACAGAAGCATTATCTGAACATGGCACAGAATTAAGCAAAAATAAAACTTGGCCATTAACAAACAAATTTGTTATAGAACAAATTGAAGATAAAATTTTACAAAAAGAAGTTCCGTTAGCTAATGATGAAACGATACATCTAGCTGAAAAAAGATTAGGTTTATAATAGGAGTAACAAATGAAAAAGAAAACTAAAAAAGCATTACTAGAGTTGTTAGAATTTTGGCCTATGACAATAGTTGTACCAAGTATGTTAATTCTAATACTGTTCGGTCCATGGATAATGTCATGAGACATTGGATGATATCAACAGCAACGATATTGTTTGATGATAGTAAAAACGATCTCAGAGCATTACCTAAGACTGTAAGGTTACAGTTATTGACAACATTAAGTTTTGTTTGGTCAACGGCTTTCAGTTTGCTTGTAATTGGTGCAACCACAGATTATTTTATTTACGGATGGACAGGACTGGTTGTAGGACACATAGCAGTTCTTTGTGCAGTCTATTATACTTTTAAACAATTTCACAATGCACAATATAAAGCATTTACATATGACTTCAGTGGGTACCATTCTCATGGTAGAGGACGAGGATATGTAATTTATAGAGATAAACAAGGAAATCCAATTAAAGTAAAATTGGATCCAAACGATCCAGGAGGAGAACACGAATAATGGGTAAACATTTAAAAACATCTATGGATGAAAAAGTAATAGACTATCTTGCTATAGAACTATACAAAGTTGATCCTGATAACATAGTATTACATAAGTTTATGTCTATGAAAAATGAAGAAGGATATAGTTTGACAAAGACTGTTAATGAGTTCAAAAAAACAGGCAAACACCCTGACCACTATAATACAGACGGTACATGGAAATATCCTAGTGGTAAAATAACTTTTGAGGAGTTTAAATTATAATGTCAGATAATTTTGATGACGTTTTTAACAAGCAAAAAGAACTTCTTGATATTTCTTATAAGCAATCAAAAGCTAACAAACAAGAAAGACTAGATAATGAAGAAAAGAGGAAAACAATAATGTACCAAGTTTGGTATATTCCAAGAATGGAAGATGAATTACCTATTGCAAGTTTTAATAATATAGAAAGTGCAATTGAGTTAATGACTAAAATCAAACAAGAAAGACCAAAAGCATTTCCACATCATTATATATGGGATGTAAATAAGAAAGAAAAATATGACAAACATAGTTAACTTTAACAAAGAGTACATACGAAGAAAACAAAAAAAAGTAACTGATATAAAATTAAAAACAAATAAAGTTTGGAGATTAATTATAGAAGATATCATTGTAAGGTTACAAGAAGAAGGAATAGAGATCAATGAACAAACACAATATGAGTTGTTACCAGCAGTAAAAATCATTGAATCAATTTTATACAAACACAACAAATTAGATCATCCTTATAAGGAATCTTTAGAACAATTTATAAAGACATTATATGACAAAAAAGTACATACACGTTAATCAACATAAGATTAGGAGTAATAAAAAGAATGGGGAAAATGAACCTGTTATCACTATTAAACATGGCAGTAGAAATACATATTGTCATGCCGTTAAAATACATGGCGATAGTATTGTTCGTTATGGTGGTAGTGATAAGCCTATCCTTTCATGCGGTGCTAGGGTTGTTATAGAAACCGAAGCAGAAATTGAGGTAATAGATTAATGTTTCAAGTGCCTTTTCTACAAAAGAAGTTAGATATTGATGTTAATAAAATAGTCAATTCAATTAGAGATCATGCACAGACTTTAGAAAATCCAAATCCGTGGCCTCACAATTCCACAGTGATTACGTCTTTAGCAGACAATACTTGGGCTGACCCAGAGTTGCTGGAAGCAATGAAACCGGTGATAGAAGAATATCTAACAGAATGGATTGGAAGTAATAAAGCTCTTACCCAATGTCATATGTGGTATAATGTATACAATAACTTATTTCAACAAGAGCAACATGGTCATTCTACAGTAAATTCATTGGCTTCTGGTGTAGTTTTTTTGCAAATGCCAAAAGGATCAACAGCAAACACATTTATCAATCCAATGAAATCATTGTTTGATCATTGTGCATATAAACAAGAATTAAGCTATTATACACCTGCGGTTGGACCAGGAACTGTAGTAATATTTCCTCCATGGCTAGAACATAGGGTACAAAAGCAGAATATCCAAAATACTAGGGTAACTGTCGCATTTAATATCCTAAACGCCTAATCATATAAAAACTAGTTATTATAAATACAAGTGTAATGAAAAAAGACACTTGTACAATTATTGATATCACACATATAATTGAGCAACGAAAGATCAAAAATATAATACAAACACAATTATATGATCTGGGTTTGGCACAATACTTTGTTTCTGACTGTTCTGTGGAATTTGTTGAAGGCGAAGCTAGGTACTCGGGAATGATAGTTTCTCGTGATACTGGTAAAGTTGTACATCTGGATGAAAATTTAGATGTAGCAATTACTTTATCTGAGCTGAATTAACGTTGTTTTTTATAAATAGATTATGTAGTGTTTTAACAAGACTAGGAAAATCCTAGACTGTACTAGTTAACAGACTTGATAGGACGAAATGGCAGTAACGTATAATATTAAAGGTACAACGAATACCTCATTTAAAGTCGGTAAGCAGGGAACTGGTACGGCTTTTCTTAATACCCTATCCGGTAGCACAATCAATTTTAAAAATGGTGATACAGATTTTGCCAGTATCTCTGATAGTTCAAGTGATTTAATAATAAAATCTGAAGTCAGTGATAAAGATATTTTAATTAAAGGTAATGACGGTGGTTCAGAAATCACAGCATTATCTTTTGATATGTCAACAGGTGGTGAAGCAACATTCAGCAATAAGATAACCACAGGTAACACCTTTATTAATAGTGGATCAAAAAATACATTTGATGTAGGTACATCAAATTTAGAAGTTAAAGGTAGCTCAAATGGTGCTAGGTTATTTGTTTCAAACGGAGGCGTTGAAGGTTTTTCTGCAGGATCGGAAGGCGGCGAAGGACATGGTGTAATATCTTTACGAGGCCAGCAAGTATTTGTAGGTGGTAACAGTAGTAAAGGTTTTGCCATAGGTAGATCAGTTGGTTGGAGTGATGTACCATCAGGACAAGATGATGTTAAATTAAAAGGTGACGTTACTATCACAGGTGATTTAACAGTACAAGGTACAACCACAACAATTAATGCAACTACCATCGACGTACAAAACTCTTTTACATTTGAAGGTGCAACAGCAGACGCACATGAAACAATATTAACAGTTGCAGATCCAACAGCAGATAGAACAGTTACAATTCCAGATGCCACAACGACACTGGCAGGTATAGATACAACAGATACGTTTTCAAACAAGTCAATTAGTTTAACTACCAATACAGTAACAGGAACCTTTGCAGAACTTAATACAGCGGTTTCAGATGCAACTCTAGTATCCATAACAGGTACTGAAACACTAACGAATAAAACTTTAACATCACCTACAATCAATACTGCTACAATCAGTCTTGGTGCTGATTTAACAATGGGTGGTTACAATATAGTATTTGAAGGTGCAACAGCAGATGCACATGAAACAACTTTAGCAGTAGCAGATCCAACATCAGACAGAACAATTACTATTCCAGATGAAACAGGAATATTAATAGTAAAAGATTCTGTAACAGGAATGATACAATTACCTGTTGGATCAACTGCAGAAAGACCAACAGCATCAGCTGGTATGATGAGATTTAATTCAACAACAAAACGTTTTGAAGGTTACAATGGTATTGAATGGGTTAACCTAAGTCCAGTACCAAGTGACTTAACACCATTTACTGATGGTGACTTTGTAGCAACTCCAGGAGACTTTGGAGGACTAACTTAAAATAAATAGATTAGGAGAATAAAATTATGTGGAAAATAGTAAAACATGAAATACCTGAAATGCTTGACAACTGGAGAGTTATTCCAAGGTTGTTAATTTTTTTGTATGCAGTAGTATTTTATCAAACAATGAATTGGTTTATGCTATTAGAAAACCCAAATAATGCACAGGCAGGTTTTGTATCAGTTATAGTTGGTGCAGGTGCGGCCTGGTTTGGTTTATATGTGAACTCAGGTTCAGGTAAAAAAATAAGAATTGAAACAACAGGATCAGGAAGTAAAACTAGCTAATGACACCTGATCTTAACACATTATCAATGGATTTATCAAATATGCTACTGCCATGGATAGCAGTATTAATATCTTTGGTGGTAGCTATTTGGTTCAAAGACTTTGCTACAGGACTAGCAAAAGGTTTGAAATTCAAAATGGATCCAGCATTTAATGAAGGAGATGAAGTTTTATTAGATGGCGAGCTGGCAATGATAGTTAAGATTGGTGTAAGACAAACTGTGTTTGGTGTATATTCAGATAGAGGATACACTTGGAGGTATGTACCAAATGAAAGAATTCCTTATCTAAAACTTGAAAAAGTTATTAAAAAAGATCTCCATGTAGATACTGAACAAGAAAAAGCACAAAAAGTTAAATCATTAATTGACAAAGTGCAAGACGACGAAATTGCTAAAAACAAAGAAGCAATTGATAGGTTAACAAAATAAAGGACAATATTATGCATATTAGATTTCAATTTGAATCACAACTAGATGAAAACACACTAGAAGATTTATTTGATACAGTAGCAACAATTTTACCAGAAGATCTATATACTGAACAAACTATATTGGTTAATGGTGTTGAAAGTAATCATAATTTGGTTTACCACGTTTCTAATGACAATCATTGTTACGATTTACCAGTTACTAGAGAAGTTACTGTAGATGAAGCCAAAAGTATGTACTCAATATTGGACAATGCTATCCAAGGCGACTATATGTTGGAATTCCCAGCCAAACTGGATGAGTTGGAAAATCGTTATAATTTCCAATCTTTTAACGGAAATACCCAAGAGGGAAATTTAGACTAGACAAACGCCTAAGTTGTGTTATAATATACACATATGACACAACATTTAATGATTGATTTAGAAACCCTAGCTACCACCATTGATGCCAATGTATTAACTATTGGAGCAATCAAATTCAATCCCTATGAAGATTATAAGTCTTGGGAGTGGGGAAAATTTCCGGAAGTTCAAACTTTTTATAGAAGAGTAGATCCAGAAACAGGTACAGACATTGGTTTGAAAATGGATGATGAAACACTTGAGTGGTGGAGTAATCAAGCGGAAAGTGTCAAAGCAGAAGCATTTAATGATGACGACAGACACACTATATCAGATGTTTTTCGTGATCTTTACAAGTTTGCTTTACCTTGCAAATATATCTGGGCTCATGGCGTGGCCTTTGATACTGTTATTTGCGAACAGATATTTCATAAGCTAAAAAGAGGAGCTCCATGGATGTTTTATAATCTTAGAGATACAAGAACACTATTTGGATTATCAGATCCAAAAATGCCAAATGCTCAACATCACCACGCATTATATGACTGTTGGAGACAAATAGTTGGTGTACAAAATGTATATAAAGACTTAAACATTCCTGTTAAGTAAAAGCTGTAGCTTGTAATAAATACTCGTATATAATCGTAATAAAGGAGATTACAATAAAAGTTGTAAGAATATACAATGGCAGGAATTGGAAGTGCAGTATACGAACCTGGTAGAAAAAAGACTACTTCACAAGGTAAACGTAAAAACTGTAAAAAGAGCTCGATGAACAAACACAAGAAGAGATCTTTTAAAGCATATAACGGACAAGGAAAGTAACAAGTGAAAGCTACAGATTTTAATACAGCCGTATTCGCTTTTGGCAGGATGAATCCTATAACTATAGGTCATGCCAAACTTATCGATATGGTTAAGCAACAACCTGGTAAGCATTATCTATTCCTTACTCATACACAAAAGCCAAAAACAGATCCGTTGACGTTTAATCAAAAATTAGCATTCGCTAAAGATACATTTGACAATATTACAGTAGGAGACTCATCTGTTAAAACAATTATACAAGCCATGCAAAAATTAGAATCATTAGGTTATGTTAATGTAATTTTAGTTGCTGGTTCTGACAGAGTAGAACAGTTTAAAAAATTACTAAACACCTATAATGGTAAAGATTATAATTTTAAAAACATCAGAGTAGTTTCAGCAGGAGATAGAGATCCAGATAGTGAAGGTGTTGAAGGTGCATCAGCATCATTGGCAAGACATCATGCACAGAAAAAAGACTTTGAAAGTTTTAAATCAATAGTGCCAGGTGACGAAAGCAGAGTTAAAAACATTTACAAAGCAGTTCAACAAGGAATGGGTATAACTGAAGTAATGGGTTATGCAACATACAATCCAAAAAGAACAACTATCAAACGCAAAGTCAATCCGGAAGACAAACTAGATACTAGATCAATGCAACAAAAGATTGCTGACAGAAGAAAAGAATTAAGCAAAAGATATTCTAGTGAACCAAAAGACTGGAGAAGTTTAAAATGGGTTGAAGGTATGAGTGAAGCAGTATCGGGTGCAAAAGTTTATGTTGATATGGATGGAGTCATTGCAGATTTCTTTTCAGCTTTAGCAAAATTTAGAAAAGTTAAACATTGGAAAGACGAAGCAGAGATGAGTGTAGAACAATCAATCAAAATGATTGCTGGCACAGATTTCTTTTCAACACTACCAGTGTTTCCAACAGCTAGACAATTGATTGATTCTGTCAAAGCATTTACTGGAGGTGAATGGTATATTTGTTCATCACCATTAAGAGGAGATCATGAAAATTCAAAAAATCACAAAGTGTCTTGGTTGAAAGATAATAATTTTGATCCGGCCGGAATAATTATTACAGGTCGTAAAGAATCATATGCAGTTGATAAAGCAACAGGCAGTCCTAATATCTTAATAGATGATAAACCTTCAAACTTGGATAGATGGAAAGCCAAAGGTGGAATTGGTATTAGATACCAAGCAAATCAAGATAGTGTTGGTAAAGTTGCTCAAGCCTTGCAATTTATTAAACAAACTGATTTAACAGCAGTTACAGAAATTAATAAAGCAATTGAAACAAGTTCGTATTCACAAGTAAAAGAAAATGGCGGCTTGGTAGTGCCAGGAATTAATACCACAATTGATGTTGGGCCAGACGCTATAAAAAAACAATCAGGTAAGTTAGGATTTAAAGTATCTAAAGATGGTGTTCCACCGTTACTGAAAATCAGTGAAGTAGTATTGGGTGAAGGATTACCTTTTCAAAATGATGATGGCAAATATAGTATGTTAACTTTGCCTGGAACTAAAAAATGGCAACAAATGAAAAAAACATCAAAACCAGGAACTGAAGAATGGTTTAAAACTTGGAAGTCAATGCCTAACTTAACTAAAGGCAGAAAAAACCATTATATGTTGCCAGTCAAAGAAATGTTAGAATTTATACAAGAAACAAAGCATTCAATAAAACAGTTATCTAATGAAGATGCAAAAAAATTGTATAATATAGTAATGGAAGTTTCTAAGGATCTTTCGTAAGTTTTCCTCTTTCAAATAAATAGTAATATGAAACAGACAGTAAAAAATTTCTTCACGAACGTGTTTAACTGGATAAAAAGTTTATTCGCAAAGCAAACTTATGAATTGACTATTAAACATATGGAAAAAGTTAGTGTTTTTACTATAGACAGGGTAATAACTTTAAATCAAAATACAGCTTCATTTAGAACACTAGATGGTGAAAAACATACATTAAAAAGTGCAGACAAGATGAGTTGGCATCTAAGAAAGGTTAACAAATAATGCATATCATAGAAAAGGCAGATAAGATTGTTAAGTTAACTCAAGATCAAGTAATAGAAGCATTGGCTAATTATTTAGATGACAATGATATGTTAAAAGAGCATGAAGTAGAAGGTAAAATGATGTATAAAATGAATGATGATGCTAGTATTACCATTGAGTTACATTTCACGGCGCCTACAAATCACTAATCTATCCAATTTACGTTCGTATGAATACTAAATAGTATTATGAGATACGTTGAACTAATAGAATCTATGTCATTTTCAGCAGGACACAAAGACCCAAAAGGATATTGGGACTCTCTTACGTATTCTGGCGATGTGTATGCTCCAGAGTTTTATAAAAACAGTGAAAAATACATGAATACTGATGAACCAGCACC
>Ga0181412_1000486_pt1 | contig 17102 bp, 9 predicted proteins | sample 35SPOviralmetaG_FD_130113 | JGI IMG/M metagenome (GOLD analysis project Ga0181412, IMG submission 130113) | Marine viral communities from the oligotrophic San Pedro Time Series (SPOT) site, San Pedro Channel, CA, USA - 35 SPOT_SRF_2012-08-15 | ecosystem: Environmental > Aquatic > Marine > Strait... | reverse complement strand
ATTTTTATTTGTATAAAATCTTTTAAAGGTTTCTGTATCACTCTGATTGGTGCCACTACCATAATGTAAAAGAAACGCAGGTGTATATTGAAAATTATCGTTTCCAGCGAAAGACCATTTCCAATTTTTATCAGCTTGTCTAATTGTTTTATTTGAATTACCATAGCTATCATTTTCGTTGTACTTATATTTATATGATGATAAATCACTCAGTTCTACATTAGTAGCAGTATGATTAAAAGCCAGTGCCAAATCCGCCTCTTTTATATACCATCGTGTAACCTCGTCAGAATTATTATAAAGTATAAATAAAACTTCCAAATCTGTACCATATTGGTTGTTAGATATGGCTTGAAGACCTCCAGGAATGTCTACTGAAGTATTACCTTCTCCGGTCCATGGATTATTGTATGAAACACCATTTGTTATGGTAGTAACATGTTTCCATCCAAAATATTTATTGGGTTCAGGTTCAGGTTCAGGTTCTGGTTCAGGTTCAGGTTCTGGTTCAGGTTCTGGTTCCATCTCTGGTTCTGGTGTTTCTGGTTCAGGTTCCATCTCTGGTTCAGGTTCAGGTTCAGGTTCAGGTTCAGGTTCTGGTTCTGGTTGCACCTCTGGTTCAGGTGGTTCTGGTTCCATAAAATTAATCATATTCATAAAACCTCCTTTAAAAGTATAATTCATAACATTTAATAAAGTCCAGTTAGTATCGTCGTTTGAACCAAATAAAACGATACCACTTGGATCTGAACCTCTAAATCTAGTTCTGTATGTATCTGAAGCATTTTCATAATAATTGGGGTGTATTCTTATTCCTGTTAAAGATACAGGATAATTATAATACCAACCAACCCATTCACCGCTAATACCATTGATGCTATTATATTGACCATCTCCAATATATTTACCATCTTCATTATAAACAATATTTGTATACCATCCATATGGTTCAATAATATTATCAAATGCATAGCTTTGCCATCCTCCATCACTAAATGAATATCCAGTTCTATACAATTTAACTTCAAGATCATCATCAGCATATGCTGAAATTTCACTTATACCCGTTCTATATCCAAAAGCAGTGGTAGAATATGTAGTCATCTCTACCGGATAACCACTCTCTGGAATAACTGATGTTATCAATAATCTATAATATCTATAACTATTGTTTTTGGGTAAAATAATTATTCCTTCAGGTTCAGGTTCTGGTTCAGGTTCAACACCATAAACTATGTTTCTATATAAACTATGGTTTGGTCCATTATTATATAATAATTTTACATCATCTTTATCTAAAAACCTACTCCAAACTCTAGATGAGTATATGACTACTCCTGGAGAAGAATCAGTAGTATTAGATTCATTTTTACCAAATATAATATAATTTGGTGTTATATCAAATTCAGGTTTAAATGTATGTGAAGATTGTTCATATTCAACACCATTTATATATATACCTGGTTCATATTCATCACCATTTGATTTCCAATATCCCACTAAATGAAAAAGCTTATTAACATTTTTTGTTTCAGTTATTCTACCAACCCCAATTTCATTTGCTGCTTCTGAATAAGCTAAGTCATAACTAGTTTCATATCCTGGTGTTACTCCCATATTAGGTTTGTTATTATAAATATTTACTCTTTCATCGTTTAAACATAAGTAGGGACCCCATCCACTTTGATAACCTATTATCCATCCTCTGTAATTATCGAGAGTATTGTTTCCTAGATATTTTACCCAAATTTCAAAAGATATTGCTTTACCCTTACTTGTTATAGGTTCATCTAATCTTGTGGCAATATCTCTAAAATTGCTTGTAGTTGGAATTTTTATATATGAATTTAGATTTTCCATTTTACTTGATATTCCATCATTATCAAAATATGTTGATACTTCTCTAATTTCAATATTATCTTCTCTTCTTCTCATTGGTTTATCTATTGTTTCATTTGTTATAGTATTAAGAAATCCATGTTGTGAAGAAACATACTCCATTTCTAGACCATTTAATTCCACAAATTCAGGTTCGGGTTCTGGTTCTGGTTCTGGTTCGGGCATGGGTTCGGGTTCGGGTTCAGGTTCTGGCTCTGGTGGTTCAGGTTCCGGCTCCGGTTCTGGTTCGGGTGGTTCAGGTTCCGGCTCCGGTTCTGGTTCAGGTTCCGGCTCCGGTTCTGGTTCGGGTGGTTCAGGTTCGGGCTCCGGTTCGGGCTCAGGTTCGGGCTCAGGTTCTGGTTCGGGTTCGGGTTCTGGTTCAGGTTCTATTTCAGGTTCAGGTTCGGGTTCTGGTTCAGGTGGTTCTGGTTCTGGATATTCAAATTTATAATCAAAAGTAGGCATATCTTTCATATAATTGAAAAAATTTCTGTCATTTGTAACATCTCTATTAAATATTTTTATACCAGATAATTTATTACCATCCATTCTCCAGTAGCTATGGCTCTGTGAGCTTTCATCTATAGATCCATTACTAGCTATTGAAATTCTGTATTCATATTGATTTGTTCCTGTATATGAATTGTTTCTTCCTATAGCATCATACCATGGTGGGTCCACTGCGAATGTTCCTTTCCATCCTGTGTCTATATTCACATTATTCGTTCTATCTGGATAATTGGGTATTCCATTAGAACCATCATAAATCAAATTATATGATTCATCATAAATGAAAAACTTTCTGGTTCCACTCAAATTGTAGGTAACATCATTTTCAGTTTTGTTATATACATAAATATAATTATACATATGGTTTTCATTTAAAACACCTCCACCTGCAGAACCATCTACCCATGATAGTGTTCTATCATTACTAATTAAATATATATTGCCTTTGGTTCCAGTCATTGTTCCTGTATTAGTTGTTCTACCTTCGTTAGTTTTGCTTTCTTGTACTACTACACCATATTGATCAGGGTAAGTTGGAGTATTATTAGCATATATAGAATATCTTTGCTGAGTTCTATACTTGTTGTATGCAATAATTGGAGATCTATAACTATTGTTGCTTTGTTGTTTGAAACGACACTTAAACATAAAAGTATGAGATCCTACAATATTAAGTTTTGAAAATATATCGAATGATATATTTTTATCATAAAGAAGATAAGGATCATTATGAAATAATTCACTTTGACCATCTTTTGAAATTGCATTTATCCATGAAGGTGTTGCACCTGGAGCATTAGCACTTGTTCCAAAACATGGACCACTTGTTTTAATGTTATTGCTTGAATCTAAATAAAATACATTGTTATTAACATGTAAAGGCCACCATGCAATCAAACTATTAGATAAATCATTCATTGCTTTAAAATAATCCCATGGATAATTGTATTTTACTATACCAAATGGTTTATAGTTTTTAAATACATCTAAATTAATTCCACTCTCAACAGCACTCGCATCAGAATAACTCCCATCAGCTACATATACATTATTTTCTTTTGCGAATTCTCCATATGTATTTGCATTAATTTTTCTTTGTTTTGCGAAAATACCATTGCTTATATCATTTGGAATATTAGTGCCTTGATAACGAATATTACCTATATGCATACTATTATTTACACTGCAACTAACATCTACATTTTGCCCATAACCTTCAGCAAAAATACCACCAGCTCTATATTCACTAATAAAACCGGTAGTTAAACTATCTTGAACTATATATTCTGATTCGGTACTTCTCGAACGATAATCTCCAACATAATTGGTTGTTCTAGTATTTCCTAGATAATATTGGTTATATCCAATTAATCCACCTGAATAAGGAGAATAAATATCACCATATGTTCTACATTGATTTAATTTTATTGTTGTTGTATAATTGGCAGTATTATTACCAGATATTATACCACCATCGTGTGACTCTCTTAAACTATAACAATTTTTAATATGTAATTCACTTCCTAGAATGGCAGTATTAGAACCACAAATACCACCACCATAAACATTGTAAATAAGCCCATTCGTATAACAATTCTCAATCAGTAATTCTCTTCCACCAATACCGAAACCTGGTTGGCAAATCCAACCACAATGTGATGATATAGTGTAATTTTTTTCTATCGGAACAACCACTCCAACATTTTTAATTGTTATATATGAAAATCCACTCCTATAATTAAACATATATGTATAATCCATAATTTTCACGTTATTATGATATAAATTATTATAACTATCATATACACCATTATTAAAAGCACCTCTATACTTATTAATATTAATAATGATTTTATTTCCACAACCATCAAATGTAAGTCCTTCTTCAAAGAATATAAAAAATTGGTCTTCCCAACTAAAACTTATATCTTCAACTAATTTAGCATTTTTGCTTAGATAATATGGATATTCATGGGAATCTACCCAAGCCTGATTAATTTCAATGTATTCATTCGGATCTATTTTAGGTTCCCATTTTAATTTCCAAGGTCTTCCAGCAACACGACTTTCATATGCACTTGTAGGTAATCCATATTCAACAGCCGATGCATCACTCCATTTTCCTCCAGATAAATCATATGAGTTTTTAAAAACCACGTTTGGATCATTGTATGCTATACCTGACCCCCATCTATGCTGCATAGTTAATCCACCACCAGCCCTGTAATAACGATAATCTGTATCTGTTCCCGATACACTTCTATCCTTTATATCATGTATTCTACCAGATACATAAATCCCTTTTATTTCTCGCAAACAATTATTAAATTGTCCTACTGGATTTATAGCTAGTGACTGAACACCACCAAACCCACTTCCTTGAGGACCAACATAACCACTTGAATAACAGTTATTAACTATCATTTTAGAATTTCTACCTGTATAACCTCCTAATAATAATCCTGAACGATAACTATCTGGTGAATAAACAAATGCTGAACCTGTTGAAAAACTTTCTTCTAATATTAGCAATCCTTCATCCGGTGATTGATAACCTAATAACCCACCACCATTTACACCTACCATGGAATGTAAACTACATTTTCTAACTATTAATACACCTCTATAACTAGTTAGATAACCAACAAGCCCATTTTGTGAAGCTTCTGCATTAGATCCTTTAGCTTGGATATTCTCTAGTGTCAACGTGCATCCCATACCAAAATATATACTTGTTATCCAGCCATAATTATTAGCTAATTTACAACATTTACCAAACATTTTAAAATTTTTAATTGTTACATTATCATAACCCTTATCATATAGAGTCTGAACTAAATTATTTAAAGAACGATTTGTATAACTGCTAGCAGAACTATTTTTAAATAGTCCATAATGTAGTTCACTGTTATAATTTAATGTAATTGTAAATCCAGAACCATCAAATATAAGATTATCTTTTCTAATATTAAAAAATTGTAAATTAGATCTAAGTTCTATATCACTTGTTAATCTTACATTTGTAGTCATCTCATATGGTCTTAAATTCATATAAAAATCAACAAACTCTTGATCTATTTCTGTATATGTATCGTGTATAGACTCATATGGTAGCCTCCATCTATGTCTGTTGCCACTACTTTCATTTGAATAATGATTAATATATTTACCTTTATTTGATAGACTTGATGATGCCGAAATATCATTCCATATTCCATTTGCATTATAAACTCCAATTATAGAACTAGCATCGCTATATGGTTCATAATTATTAATAGTCCAAAGTGGTCCTCCAGCTGTCTCAGAAGAGTCTATACTACCTGGAACAGTTATATATCCTAATGAATAACTATTCTTAACAGACACATGTCCAAATCTATGTGTTCCAGAATCGTCGTTAGGATTAACAATAACGTGTGATAATAGACCACCAGAATATTTTCCAATATTATGAGTTGTATAACTATCTTCTATTGTTATTCTACCGTTATATGTACCGGAATTGCTACCAACCAACCCGCCATAATATCCACCTTGTGTATAACCTGAACCACTAGAAAAACAATTTTTAATATGTAATGAAGCACCATATCTCGCAGTATAAGGTCCTACCATTCCACTACAATATTGATTATATCCATAAATAGATAAACTACTACTGCAATTAATTAATGTTAAATTTACAGATTTTCCTTGTCCTTGACCACTGTAATTATTGCAAGACATTGACCCTATCATTCCACCAAAATATTTTATATATGTACCACTGGTCGATGAAACCACTTTACCAGAAACATGACAATTTTCTATTAAATTATTTCTACCATTTTTACCAAAATAATATTGTCCTAATACCCCTTGATAATTTGTATAATGACCTAGTACAACATTAATTGATAAATTTTTAATTGTTATATTAGAATATCCTGTTCCTGTAATATTATGATCACTACCATCTCCATTTTTAAATAAACCACTAACTCTTATAGAATCATCTATCATATTTATGGTTATAGTATTGTTACCTCCATCAAAAGTAACATGATCAGATTTAATATCGAAATATTGATACTGACCAACATTAAGTTCTATATTTTCTACTAATCTTATATATCTCGATTCACTTATTATGTATGGATTATTACTGAGATCATTATCTATAAAATTTTGATCTATTAATAATTCTGCAAAATCATATCCTGGATTATAATATATCCATAATCCTGTTTGTTTAGCAACTAAATCTGTATAGTACAACCTATTCCATGAATTATCATTCACATTAACGTCTCCATATTCAGAATTAGGAAATGCATCTGTTTGGTCTAAACTTAATAACCAATGTATGGATTCTTTTTTATTTGATATTTCCTGAGAAACTGAACTTCCAGCTGGTATGCCTACCAAATGCCATCCCTTTTTACGAAAATGCATTTATAATATTAATACAGATATTATAAATGATTTCATTACTATATTTATTAAATCAAAAACAAATATAAATTAATTGTTAACAAATCTAAATACAAAAAAAGGCACCAAAAAAAAGGCACCAAAAAAAAGGCACCAAGAAAAAGGCACTAAGAAAAAGGCACTAAGAAAAGGGCACTAAGAAAAAGGCACTAAGAAAAAGGCACTAAGAAAAAGGCACTAAGAAAAAGGCACTAAGAAAAAGGCACTAAGAAAAAGGCACTAAGAAAAGGCACTAAAAACTTTAATTAATTATAAATTGAAACTAGTTAAATAATATTATTAATAGTTAATAATATGTCTTCGGTAAATCCAAGCATTTACATTCCTTTTGTAAATTTATCTTGTACCGAAGAGTATATTTCAAATATCTTTAAAACATTATTAATTGGTGAAGTAAATAAAGTAGATCTTATTAGGAAAGATGGTCTAACACCTCATTATATGGCATTTATTCATTTTAATTACTGGTATGACAACATAGCTTCTAATAATTTGCGCAGAAAAATAATAGATGAACAAAATGTTAGAATCGTGTATAATGATCCATATTATTGGGTATTATATAAAAATAAAAACCCTATATCTTCAATTAGTATGGAAGAACAATTAGGATATGCAATGATGCTTATAGAAAATTTACAACAGCGTATCATTTTGCTAGAAAAAGTTACACCACTTCGTCCTACTCTCAAAAGGTCATTTAACTTAGATTAGTATAAAAATTGAAGTATATTAAATATAATTTTTTATTCAAATACTAAAGAATGTCACAATTGCGAAACTTTTGTAAGCTAAGATCAATAATTTCTAGAAGTAGGTATGTTTTAAATGTTGGTTTAAAAAAAAATATCTCGGCATTAGCCGAACAATATGATGATTTAGATTATTATCCTTATGAGAATAATAATTCAATGGTAGATATGCATCCTATATGTTGGTACTGTAAAGGAACAAAATATGTTAAATGTACTTTTTGTGAAAAAGGATGTAGTCATTGTAATCATAGTGAAATGGTGCCATGTCCATTTTGTAATAAAACACTTAAAAAAGATTTTATTTTACTTACAGGATTTAATTAATATTTTTAATAGAATATTTATATTTTTTAAAACTCCAATTTTTCTTGGATAAATGATAAAAGTCTCTAGTTATAGTAGTTTCTAATTTTTTATTGATAGGAATATTGTATGAAGTAGTGTTATAATTAACACCAATAATTTTAAATTGTTCATTACAATAATTTAAAATTCTTTTAAATTCTACAATTTTTTCTTCAATAACGATAGTAACATCTTTAATTCTTTTAAGCCATGAATCATTATCTAAATCGGTAATTTCAACTTTAACGTTCGATAGAGTTGGCTCGGCGTCCCGCCCGCGGCTCGCTGTTTTTTGTGTTGTAATTAAGCTAATACAGCTTTTTTGCAAATCATTCAAGAATTCAATACCACTAACACCCAAAATCTCAAAGACATTTAATAGTTCCACTTTTTTTTGTCTGGCGATATCATTTTTAATAATAACCTTTCCCATTTCTTCTTTAGTAATTTCATTTAGTAAATAACTAACACGTGTATTTGTTTGATCAGCAAGATCTCTAACTTCACGTCTAAATGTATCTAATTCATACTGATTTATTTCGGCAACAAATTGTCCAATACCAATAATATTAGCCAAAGTAGCAATATTTCTATGATGTATTAAACTATCTTGATTGGTAGCATTCAACTTATAAGGATTATTTAACACACCTTTCGTAAATAGGATAGTAATTGTATTGTTAAAATACCTCATATCTGGAACACCTCCACATAGAACATCACCTGGGTTTCTTGTCAAATCATCTTTTTGTTTTTGCAATGCATAATAATGTGGGTTATGAATTGTTCCAGTCTCAATTTTCCCAGTTTTCCAGCTAAAAGGAGTTTCACAAAATCCACTTCCATCTTTTCTAGGAGCAGTACAAAACATTTGATCACATCCTTCTATTTTAAATATTCTTTCACCACAGGTCGGACAAGGTCGTGTATCTTTTTTGATCATTTCAGCAGACTTAACACAATTTTCGTCACATTTGTGTTCTTCATTTTTATTTTCTCCAATAATAGTCAAACAATCAGGACAAGTATATAGATTACATATACCACATTTGTATGAAGTAGATAAGAAGCCACGGCATTTTTCTTGAGGACATGGCATAATAAATTTCTTTCTCTCATTAGTAAACACCCCTTCTCCAACATTTGGGTGTGCAATTCGGTATGAATTTCTGGCAATTTTGTTTTGCATTTCAGTAATTTTAGCTCTATACAATCTGATTTCATTATTCAAATCATTATTTTCTTTTTGCAAATTTTTGGCAACCTTTTTATTTTCAGCATGGGGTATAGTTTCAGGCATTTTTGCCATTTCCATGTCTGTCAATATTTTCACTCTATGTTCTTTATATTCTTTATCTACATAAGACCTATTTAGATTCATAACTAAATAGTTCCTATCCCATGCCATATTACAATTCATACATTTAGGATCCGAACTATTACTAGTCAACCATGTTCTAGCACATGATTTACAAATAGAATAATCACACCCTTTGCATGTAAGTTCTTTTCTGGTACTTTTATTAAAATCTTCACAACAAACCGAGCATGATTTTGTTTGAGCCATTTCTTTTAATAAAAGAGATAATTTATATTAAATCAATTTATTATTAAATAATATAATGTCTAAATTTGATTTTAATACGGATAATTATACAAAAGAAGAGTTAATGGATTTTTTTTTCGATAGGGTCAACTCGATTGATTTGGATCATTATAAAATAAAAGATAAAGCCGATAAATTAAGAAAACAGGCTTTAGATAATAATGAAAATGAATTGGTAAATTTTATAAATAAAGTAGAGAATATAATACTTAAAATAAATAATGATTATTTAGAAACAGATACAGATACAGATACAGATACAGATGCAGATGCACAACCAGATGCACAATCAAAATTAATTAAGAATGGAGATAATAATAATATGGATAATGCAAACTATGTATTTACCAAAGAATTAATGGAAGGTACATTAAATCCTACATACAAACAAATAATTACTAAATTAGTAAATATTGATAGTCACTACAAAGGTATTATTGAAGAAAACAATGCAAATACTACTAATTATGATTTTGAACTTACAGAAACATTAACAAATGTTACAAGTATATCATTATATTCGTTAGAGATACCATATTCATGGTATACATTTGATGAATCTTATGGTACAAACATATTTATGATAGATGATGTAGTATATAAAATTTCTTCAGGTAATTATTCTCCAGAATCTTTAGTAACAGAGATGAATCGAGTAATAAATATGGACATTATTTGTGAGTTGTTTCCATATTCTGGAAAAATAATATTCAAGAATAAATTATCGAAAGATGTAAGTATTAAGTTTTTTTCAGAAACAGATGTTGCATTTACAAATGCAAAGGTTAATAACAATTTAGGATGGTTACTAGGATTTAGAAAAGAAGAGATACTATTGACTGGGAATACCGATATTTCAGGAGAATCTCCTTTAGATGTTTGGGGGCCAAGATACATATTTATGTTATTGGATGACTACAACAACAACCAATCAAGCAAGGCGTTAATAGGTATTACTAAAGCAGATAATAATATTTTGCCAACAACAATAACAGAACCAGTAAATAAGGTATTAAATAGTAGCAATTCCAGAGACATTTCGATTCAACAAAATACTACACTAAAAACCATACCAAGTAATATATTGGAATCAGAGAATTTAAAAAATCAAGATAGAAATAAGAAATTAAAACCTCGATATTCAGCACCAGTAAATTCTAATTATTTTGCAAAAATACCTATTAAAATATCTAGAAATTGGAATAATAATTATTCTGTTCCTTTTATAGAATTTACAGGACAGATTCAAAAAAATAAAAGAGAATATTTTGGACATATTAATATAAACAAAATGAAGGTTACACTATTAGATGATAAAGGAAATATTTTAAATATCAATGGATTGGATTGGTCGTTTTCCCTACAAACAACTCATGTATATCAATATGGTACACCTGTTTCCCTATAAGAATTAAGAAAAGTCTATTGATTCTGGGTTTTCAGTCTGGCCTGTTTTTTTCTATTTTTATATTTGAAAAAAAATTTTCCATTTTGGACAAAAATATTTGTCCATTTTCGGATTTTCCTGATAAGAATTCTGCAAAATTTTGGATTTTTCGTTTTAGAGCATAATGCTCTGATTTCAAAAACTAAGTTAAAAATTTTGTTACTGAAAAATTTTTAAATATTTTCGGAAAAGAGTTTAGGCGATTTTCTGGTTCGAATATATATGCGACTTTTCGAACCAAAAGTCGCCGAAAATTTCCAATGGAAATTTTTTTGTAATTTTTGTAATTATGGATGCTGTAAAAAAGCTGATTTTAATAAACATTTATTGACACGTAAACACAATTCGAACCGAATTCGAACCGAAAAGTCGCAACTAGTTTTATGCGGTGGTTGTGGTAAGGAATTTAAAAGCAAATCAGGATTATGGTATCATAAAAAGCGATGTAATGGCGACAAAAAGATAATTGGTAATGTAGATAATGATTTGGTGAAGATGATGGGGGATGCTATGCAGCATATAAAGAAACAATCAGATCAAATAGATGAATTAATACCGAAGGTAGGTAATAATAATAATAATACACAATTTAATTTGAATATATTTTTGAAGGAGGAATGTAAAGATGCTATAGATTGGAATGAATTTTTAAAGTCGATAGAGTTGGATGTGGAGGATTTAAAGAAGTTAAAAAATAGTAATTTAACGATGGGAATATCAGATGCTATATGTAATAAGATAAGTGAGTTGGGAGTATATAACAGACCTATTCATTGTTATGATCAAAAACGCAAAAAGTTATGTATAAAAACAAATTCGGATTGGGAGAAAGAAGAAGATAAGGTAGATAAATTAATAGAAAAAGGTGATAAAGAGTTGCAACACAAGTATATATCATTGATATCAAAATGGGAGGAAGAGCATCCAAATTGGATGGATAATGAAGGAGAGATGGAAGAATATGTGGAGTTACAAAATAAAATTTATGATGGTATAGATGACAAGAAAAATAAGATAATTTTAGTAAAAGAATTGAATATACCAAAATAATATATTGCGTTTATATATATATGTCGTTATTTGTTAAAGGACCTGTAACAGACAAAGAATTAATTCAAAATATAAAAAGTATTTCACAAAAGCTACCTTTTGAAAAGCTATTTTTGTTGAGCAAGTCAGATATAGTCAATGTTAGGAAGCTTCTAAAAACAGAAAATATTATGTATAAGGGAAAACCATTATCAAATGATAAAAAACAATATATAGAAAAAATATTACAAGATGATGAAATAGTAAAAAATTTAATAGTAATAGATAAGAAAGAATATGCAAAAAAGTTAGATAATTTTGTTCAAAGACAAAAATCTCCAAGTAAATCTCCAAGTAATTCTACACGGAATTCTACACAGAATTCTACACGGAATTCTACACGGAATTCTAGACAGAAATCACTAAGTAATTCTACACGGAGTCCAAAATTGCAAGTAACTAGGCAAAAATTAGCTGAATTAGTAGGTGGTGCATATGAACGATACAGATTAGATTTTGATGATGATGTGATGGGTATGACCCAGTCCATTGTTAAAGAATTTGTTAAAAATTATAATTATACAGATTTTTTATTAACAAACAGGACATTAATACTAGATATTAATTTGGAATCATATATGCTTTATGGATATATTATGGATAGGACGAATGGTAATCATGAAGTAGCATCTCGTATAGTGTTTTTATTTAGAGCGAGTTTAGCTTTTAGAATAGCATTTGTAAATATTTTAGTTGTAGGATTTCTATATTTAACATATAGAAATAAAGATTATGTAGATCCACAGAAATTATTAAAACCGATAAAAACATTAATATTTTATGGATTATCATTCAATCCAAGTAGTATGGTTCAAGTGGAGCAAACTTCTGGGTTGGGACTGATACTTAAAACAATTTATGGTATTATAAGTGCTGTAATACCTGTGAAAGTTGTACTCGTTAGCATGGTTGGAATATTCACTTTTTTTGGTGATAGTATTAGAAGTGGACTTCACCCAGACGAAGCGACACAAGATGGAATACAAGTGGCACAACCGGTGCCAGATAGTATACTTGTGTCTTTTATATCAAATGCGGCAAGAGCCGGAGTTAATTTTAGACATACCGCAATTGGTTCGGCTAAAGGAGCATTGACGGAATTAGCTTACATGGTTGTAGGCAATCGAAAGACGCGTAGGGTTTCGGAAAGACCTAATAGCGTACCACAAATGCAAAGTAGAATAATACCTACAACTACAGATGGTGTTTATTTACATGGACCTCTTACAACACCCAGACAATCAGCAACAAATATGGATGCGGTTAGGGCATTAGGATTTTCTCCCCGACCTCAGACGGCACCACCTACATATAGATTCCAACAACAACTACAATTAGAAGAGCGGCAGCGTGCACAAGATAGAGAGAGAGATCGACTAGATAGTATTAGTCTTGGAAATACTGGAACCCCAGAAGAAAATTTTGAAGTTTTTTATAGAAATGCTCCTAAGTGGTGGTTGGATCAGGATGAAGCTCTTCGATTCGAATATGGACGAGGTCGAGATGGACGAAAAGGTTACATTGAAACTCGTAGGCATAAAAAGAAAGGTAAAAAGAAAGGTAAAAACACAAGAGGTAAAAAAAACACAAGAGATAAAAGAAGAAAAAGAAGAAGATAATTAAGTAGTATCAATAACAACATTTTTGATTTCAACATTTTTATGCACTTTTTTATGAGAAGCTAAGGCACGTTTATTGGCAAACACCATTTTACATACATCACATTCGAATGTGCATGTTGTTGTAGAAACACCTTTATTGTCTAGCCATTCTGCTAAACTAGGAAAAGCCAATTCTTCGATTTGTGTTATTAGGCGTTTTTGTATATCTTTTGCGGTATTTAATGCGGTTTGTTTTTTATTTAAGAAAATTTGAAAATCAGAGTTAATACCATCAATAATTTCTTTAGATATGGTTTCACCCTCATCATTTTCGATTACCTCGACTTTATATGCAAGGTTATCGATAATATTGACTGCAGATTTAATGATATCAGGGTTATACTCAACATTATGAACATATACTAGAACTTTACCTTCACAAATATCAATATGATAGTTATTTTTGGATGTTATACCAGAAGCTTGTGAAAGAAATATGCCATGAGTTTGTTGTTCATTAATATCTCTCACAAATTTTTTCACTTCATCAGCATTTACATTAGATTTATAGTCTTTATTTTCGACAAGGATGTTAGGTTTAGAATCCCGTTTAAGCATAAAATCACCAGATGCTTTAGTCCCAGATGTATTAACAATTTCTGCACTTGGATAAGCAGAGATTAAAACACCTTCAAGCATATTTTGACCATAATTACCCTTATGTGTTGAGGAATTGGTCCATTTATTCAAAAATTCTTTTAAATTAGACATAACATCATCTTGTTTAGATTTATCAGAGTCATTTTCTGTCAATTTTTTAATAAGTTTTTCTTGTTGAGTATTAAAAAAAGAGTACATAGGTTTTTGTATATCTTGTAGCTTGGTTTCGAAGGTATCTATAAATTCTTTACTTCCACTATTTTTTGAAATATGGTCTTTAAGTTCGTTAATTGTAGAATTATTAATTTGATTTAAAGAATCTTTAAATTTATCGTGTGAAGTAGATGTAAAGTTGTTTAGTTTTTCTGAAAATTCTTGTGTATTTTTGCTTAATAAAGTAGTAATTTTTTCGGTTTCTTTATTGGAGTTAATTTGTATAGTAGTTTTAATATTTTCTACATATTTACTGTTAGCATCTTGTAGTTTAGTTTCTAATTGTTTAACAGAATTAAGTATTTCTTTATTGATTGTATTAATTAATGTTTTATTCATATTAGTATTTATTTTTTCAATAAAATCAATCATTAACAGATTCAAGGTTTCCAGATCAATATCAGGATTATTTTTAACAAAGTCGAAAATCCGTTTGTTATTGATGGTTATGTTATGTTCATTCGTCATTATATTTATTTACACATAGAATATTTAAATGGGTTTGATATTATCACTTGTAAATGAAGTAAAAATATCAAATATTATAATTTTCTGGTATGGTCATATATTTACGATTATATATTTTATTAGTATAATGTTTTTTTTTGTATGTTTTAAACAATATCATTGGTAAAAAGAGAAGAGGTAATAAAGTTAATAACCATAAATTACCAAACGCATTATCATTAGGATTGGTACTTTTATAAATATTATTTCTATTAGTACATTTAGGTTTTAGATCGATAGTTAAAATACCCCAATGTCTTTCTGTAAGACCAGGTCCAATTTCTTTCCATGGTTCATCGATGGCTTCGAAGTAATAAACACGGATGGGACCAGGTTGTCTGGGTGTGCCGATAGTTGATGATATATGTAGATTATTTAAGGCGAGACATTCATATTCTTTGTTTGCGGAGATACCACCATCATCAGGCCATCCTATTTCACCTATATCGAGAGGTAAGTCGAAACCTAATTTTTGGAAAGCTACCAAGGCACCATCATACATCATGTCGAAAAGTGATGTATATAAAAATTGTCCATCTCTAACATAGTAGAGAGATTTATATCCTAATGCGAAACTTAGATCAACGAGATCAGTATTTTGTACATGAGTTAGATATGGGTATATATTTACCATAGTTCTAGAATTGTTGGAATGATTTTTCATAATAGATAAAGTATCGAATATAATATTGTTAAGTTTTGGAGATACAATAGAATTTGAAGGTGGGTATGTATTAGTGAAGATGGCAAAATTGAAAGGTACGGTTAAATATATATTTTGCAATGTGTATTTTAAGGTATCTGATACTATTTTCATAGCTGGAACAAGAAGATGGTCGAATTCACTGTTGTACCAAAAACCTAGTGGTTCATTTCCTACTGCGATACATTTGATTATAGATTGATATGGTAAAAGTTTTTGAATTTCATTATTAATAAAATTTTGTTCATATATTATTTTGGATAGTTCCCAGTTGTTAAAGGCAACAACGACATTAAGATTATGTTGTTTAAGAATATCAAGTACAAATGTACTTCTATCAAAAAGTTTATAGTTAGAACAATTATATCCGTTATTTATTAAAGCATTAATAACATTATCTGGTGATGGTACATAATCTTGCCACCATTGAGCATTAAAATTAATAGAACAAGGTGGTTCTTTAGATTGAATTAAATTATAAGGAGTAAATGAATCAGGATAGGTTTTAGACATTATAAATGTTATATGTTTAATTTTAAATATAAATTGAATAATTAATTATTTAATTTATAATTATAAGTAAGATGGATTATATTTGGCCTATTTCGGATAAATATAAGTTACAATTTTTGGATTTATTGGAATTTACATTGAATGTAGCATTGGTAAATAAAATTAATGCACAATTGGATCATAATTATGATTTAGAAAATTTGGATTACTTAGATAAATCAATAGATGCACGACTTTATATAGAACATGAAGATATGTTGAGGTTAGCAGTGCGTAAATATGCAAGATTAATTTCTATGAAGAATTACTTTTTGAAACAATTTATTTTGGAAGGGAAAGTTTTTAAAAGATTACCAGAAGATGTTTTGAAGTATATAGTGGGGTATGTGTGATTAATTTCAATACAGCCCGTAGGGCATGCAGCAAAGCTGCTGTATTGAAATTAATTAAAAAATGGTGAGATTTTTATTTTTACTATGCTTGTATTTCAGATTGTAGAACTTATCTTCTGCGGCGAGTGCGACGGCGTTTTCTTTTTACACCTTTTAGAGTGGTGCGTTTTCTTAATCTTCTGCGTGATTTTTGCCGCCGGTTGTGCGGGATTTTTTGCCGCCGCGTCCTCCTAAAATAAATAAACCACACGATAATAAGTAAGGATTACTAAACTCACTGGATGCTCGCCTGAGAGGGAACCGCGGGATTTTGATATTTTCAAATGAAAATGAAATGAAAATATCAAGAATTTGAAATTATCAATTGAAAATGAAATGAAATTATCAGCGATTTCTTGTTAAAATTTAAT
>Ga0181412_1000484_pt1 | contig 17133 bp, 36 predicted proteins | sample 35SPOviralmetaG_FD_130113 | JGI IMG/M metagenome (GOLD analysis project Ga0181412, IMG submission 130113) | Marine viral communities from the oligotrophic San Pedro Time Series (SPOT) site, San Pedro Channel, CA, USA - 35 SPOT_SRF_2012-08-15 | ecosystem: Environmental > Aquatic > Marine > Strait... | reverse complement strand
TTAATTCTAGAGTAGTACCAATCAAGTACATAATACTAGTTCCATCAACAGCCATCTTTGCACCGTTATCCATTATTATAACATGATCAGATTTTTTGTCAAGCTCTGATTCTTCTTTTAGTGTCCAATCATAACTAAATCCTGCACACCCGCCTCCCTTTAATCCTAGGCAAGGAATTTTACCATCATTAGCTTCGCTTATACTTTTTAAATGTTCAGATGCAGTATCTGTTACTTTTATCATTTATCTATCTCCAATGCAGAACTTATGTCTAGGTTGCTTATTTCCCAATGATTAAGATATTTTAAATTAACAATCGTAATAGCACCTTCAACTATTGCACCAGTCTGTTCTACTAACTTTTTTGTAGCAATCATGCTACCGCCAGTGGCAATTAAGTCATCTGCAATTAATACTCTACTAGTATGCCCTAGTATACCTTCTTGTAATGTTAGTGTATCAGTTCCATACTCTAACTCATAAGATTCTTCTAATAGCTTACCTGGGTATTTAGCACCTTTTTTACGAACCATTACAAATGGCAAACATAATTCATGAGCTATTGCTGACCCTAATACAAAGCCTCTACTTTCAATTCCTAAAATGTGTGTTGGTATTTGTTCAAAATCCATATTAGCCATTTCAGTAACCAATGGATGCCATAGATCACTAGCAAATAAACTATTTAAATCATAAAAGTTAACACCTTTTACAGGATAATTAGGAACTGTTCTAATATACTTTTTTAAATTTCTAATCATTTATTTTCTCTATTTTTCATCCACTCTTCATGAGCTTCGTTATCAACTTCTAAATTAACAATACGGTCTTCCAACATAAGTATTTTTCTATATAATGTTTTAATAAGTTCTCTGTCAGATATTCCGAATTGATCAGCTTCGTCTGTATTAACTTTTATCTTTTCCATCTTTTGGTTCGCTCTTCATAAATTCTTTTTTCATAGTAGGTCCTGGGTCTGGTGTTTCTACATGATAACCTCTTACCCAATGATACCATTGCATAGCTTTTTTCTTTGCTGATACATGAACAGGATCTTTTGCCCATTCAGCAACATCTTCTTTGCTACGCCAAGTAGTAACAGTGATTTCTATATCACCTATTTCTACATTTTCTAAACTAATAAAACCATCGTGTGCTTCACCTAAGTCACGTACACGGCTAACATAGTCTTTATATTCATCATTAAAGTCTTTTATCTTTGCAATAAAAAAAACTTTAACTGCCATCACTCTCGCCTTCTTCCAAGTCTAAGCCTGGATCAGGTTCTGAATAATCATACATACTCATTGGATCTGAAACATAATATGGATCACTATACATAGCATCATCTTCACTAGTAATAGCTTTTACTTCTTCTACAAAATGTGTTAATGTTTGCTCTACTCCATATGATAATGTTTGTGTACTACCAGCACACCCACTACAAGAGCCACTCATTTGTAAATGTAATGTTCCTGATTCCATATCAAAATCAATAACATTAACTTTACCACCATGTTGTGCTACGTTTGGATCAACATATTCTTTCATAACTTCTTCAATGTGTTTTAGTATTTCTTCTTTAGTTCTCATATACTTGCTCTACCTTTCGTACTTCCGGAATATAATGCTTCAGCATATTTTCAACACCCATCTTTAAAGTTGCTGATGAGCTAGGACAACCACTACAAGCACCATACATTTCTAATTTTACAATACCTTCGTGATATCCGTGAAATAGTATATCGCCGCCATCCATTGCGACAGCAGGTCTTACTCTTTCATCTAATAATTTTTTTATTGTTTTGATAACTTTACTTTCACCTGCATCACTATTAATTGTATCACAGGCTGGTTTAATTTTTTCTTTTACAAACGGTAACCCACTATTGGCTTCTATAAGAAATATGATTGGTTCTTTAATCTCTTCCCATTCTACAATATCTTCTTTACCAATAGTAATAAAGTCAGAACCAAAAAATACATCTTTAATACCTTTTATTCCAAATAAAGAATTAGCTATATCTGATTCTTCTTTAGGATTTTTATCTGAATCTTTTTTATAATGCAATGGTCCTTTATTACCTCTTACATCACGCAATGGCATGAACTTTAATGCATTTGGATTTGGTGTCGGTTCTGTTTGTATCATTTATTCATCGCCCTTTCCTGGTTCTTCTGATAATAGTTCTCTCTTATTTGGTTTACCGTCCCATTCTTCCCAATCAGGTGGTTTATCATGTGGACGAGCTACTGTTATGTTTGGCCACTTTTCAGCCATCTCAGTATTAACCTTTGTCCAATAATCTAGCTCTCCTGGATCTAATGCAATATCTGCAACAATAGCATCAGCTGGACATTCAGGTTCACATACTCCACAATCAATACATTCATCTGGATTGATCGCTAAAAAGTTATCTCCTTCATAAAAACAATCAACTGGACATACTTCTACGCAATCCATATGTTTACACTTGATGCAATTTTCTGTGACCAAGTAAGTCATTTCGTCCCCTTAATTTTTAAATGCCTAATATTAGTCTAGCATCTTCTGACATCTTGTCCGGACCAAATGGAGGATCAAATGTAACTTTTACATCACACGTTTCTACACCTTCTACTTTGGTGACTGCGTTATGAACATCTGCAATAATTTCATCTGCGGCTGGACAGAATGCACTAGTTAATGTCATTACTATATCAACGTGTGCTTCATTAATATTTATCTCATATATTAAACCTAAGTCATACACGTTTATACTCATCTCTGGGTCAAACACTTCTTTTAGGTTGTTAACTATTTTTTCTTTCATTATATCCTTTTAATAAGTATGCACTTATGTATGGTTGTGCATAGTCGTTAAAATGTCCACATGAACATTCCGTGTCTTGTGCAAGTTTTGCTTCTTTAATATAATTTCTAACAATCTGTTTAGGGTTTATACATAAGTCTAATAACTGTTGCTCATTTTCCCAATATACTTCTCTTTCATCTGTAAAAAATTTCTGAAATCTATTTGATTCAAAATTTAACCAGTAAAACTTTATACCATACCCTTTACATATTGTATATACATTTTTAAGAAACTGAAAATTTAAATAATCTAAATAATGAGAATTACTTACATATAATTTTGACAGCTCTACAAACTTTTTTATATCTTTATCTTCTAAATCTCTATCATGTATGTTTCCAAGATAATCTGCATTCATTCTTCTTCTAAACCGTGCTTCATCCTTTAAATCATTTAATGCAAATCTAACCCAAAGCTCTTCTGTACGTGGATATGTATCTGGCCAATTATGTTCTTGTGTATGCCTTCCTGTATCAAGCCAATGTGTTGTGTACTCGTTTCGACCATATTCAGAATTAGCTTTAGGTTTATACCCTATATAATCATATGGTAATCTAATAGCATCATAAGACAATCTTGGTTCAAGTATTAATGTATCAACTTCATCCATTGTGCCTCTACTAAATGCTTCTAGTATAGCATCTAACATAGTCTGATTATCAGAACCACCTATACCAAAATTATAAAATTCTTTGTTTAAGTGTTTAGCAAATAGCTCTGGCCAAGGTGTCTTTACAAATTTCTTTTGACCATTATTGTGCGAAATACCTTCTGCACAATCACCATACGTATGGCTGGTTCCAAAGAATGCTAGTTTATTCCGGTGAGACAACGTCTGATCCTAGTTGAGCCATTTGTTCTAGTCTAGTTTTAGGTTCGTTATTACTTGTACCTGGATCTCTAGCCGGTATATCTTTAGCTATCTTGCTGTCATCGTCAATCATTTTTTGCCAGGTATGCGGTGTATATATTGCACTATTAGCACCATGCTCTGAGCACTCAGCTGATTCACACCAACAACGATTGTCAGTTGCTTTTCTAATAAGTTTATCTGCAAAGTTCCAAGCATGATATGCAAATTTTTCTGCACCAACTCCATCAAACATTGCTATACTTGCTAAACCTAAATTATCTAAATGTTTAAATTCTTCTAAATGTGGATCACTTTTATCTAAACATAACTTATGATCAAAGTTATCTTCTAACCATTTTTTCAAAGGTTTTAGTCCACCAAAGTCTACTGCCCAGTTTTTGTTGTCCAGTTCACTACATCCAAATGTAAACTTAAATGCTAAACTGTAACCATGTAGTAAATGACAATGCGAATGATCTGCATTAGGTTGTCTAAATACTGCACTAAGACCTATATTGTGTCCATATGTTTTTGTACTAAAATACGCCATATTTTCTCCTTGTGTGTAGTTTATATATTATATTAGATATTACTCTATTTGTCAACTCTAAAGTACGAATGATCATGAAAACAATTTCCATACGAGTTGATTACTTTTTTTATTGCTTCTTGTTCACTATTTGCCATCACCATATCAATGTGTTTGGTTTTCCAATATACATGATATATTTTCATTAGTATCCACCTTCGTTCATTTTTACGTGTTCAAAGAATGGAGCTACTTTCCAATTTGGTGTAAGCCTTCCTCTACGTGTATTATTACGTAATGGTATGCTTTGTCCTTCTTCACCTTTCCAGTTGGCAATCTTAAACCATATTCCACTTTTATGCATAAATTTACCTTCTGCTTTAGGATCCATAGGAAACATAAAACTATCTACTTCTGGTGCATCGTTTTGATATATTGGTTTATTTCTCCAGCTATAGATATAGTCTTCTGATAGTTTAGTTTGTTCAGCAAACAGTTTAACCAAACCTGGTAATGTATAGTTACCATCGTCATTGTCAGTCATGCTACGACCTATGTCACCAACATTTTTAATACGACATACTGCGTTATCTATGCCATTATTATTAAATACGTACAACATACGTTCAATAGCAGAATCGTTTATACCTTTTACAATAATAGTTCCTGTGTCAATAATAAACTTATTATTTGATAAGTTTTTTAATGCTTGAACTTTCTTTGTAGCACATCTTAATTCATCAATAGCTTCGTACCAATCATCATTATCTGCTCCATTCATACTAATATAACAATGTCTAAGACCATGTTGTTTTAGAGTTTTTACATAACTATCTTTTGCAAGACGTAAACCATTTGTTAATAATGTACATCTGTTACCTGTTTTTCTAATACGTTGAATCATTTCAGGTAGATCTTTTCTCATAGTAGGTTCTGCACCTATTATTCTAATCATTGTACGTTTTGGAAACTTACTAATTGTTTCTAACATCTTTTCCATATTCATATCAGGAATATTTCTATTAGGAATGTAACAATTTTTACAAGTCATATTGCATCTATGAGTAACGTCAATAATTACATCTTGAAATGTATTATTTTCTGGTTCTTGTTCGTAGTATCCTTGTATCATTTTTTATATCTCTTTTTATATTCTTCTTCGCTGATATTTGGCATATCTAAACTAGTAAAAGGTTTCATTTTATATATTGCTAGGTTTTGCCAACAGGTTTGTGCTGAATTGATAACCTCATCATGTACATGACAAGTATTATAATAACCTGGCAGTATGCTAGGTTGAAATTCTTTTATGTTTCCAACAAAGTCAGTAAATGCTCTTCTGTTTTTTTGAATACTTACAAACACACCTCTATATCCAAGTTCTTCTGCACGTTTAACTTGATACGGCCACATATATTGACTTGCATATTTTCTTTGCATATTGAATCCACTTTTTACTTCTGGCCAATTAAAGTAATAGGTCCTATCCAATCCTCTTGCCACGTGTTTAGGCCAGCTATCAACTCTATATAGTCCGCTCATAGCTAATAAAGTTTGATCATCGTCTAAGAGTATTGTAAAACTGGAATACTCTTTAAGACGATTTTCAAAATCTTTATAATTATTTTTGTTATGATGAACATCATCCTCAATACGAAAAACAAAGTCTAATAGACTGTCTTGGTATTCAGGGTGTTTGATAACATCGATCAATGTGATCATTGTTTGCTCTGATTATACTGTTTCGTTACTTACTTCAGAAATGGTAATATCTTTAGCCGCAACGTCATCTGCCGCCGCATCTTTATGAGATTGCCAAGTTGCTTCATCAACGTAATGTAGTACAATTCTAACACCATCTTTAGCTTCATTAAGAGTTATTGAACTGTCGGTAATGTAATTAGTATTTTCAGTACCCATTGGGCCATGTTCAGCAGTAAACTCTTCTGAAGTATCGTAGGTATTACCGTTAGTAGTAACCACGTCTATAGTTCTTATAAAAGCCATTATAATTCTCCTTTAACGTACCTATCTGGTACATTTTGTATATACTACACTATTTATCATTTAATGTCAATCAATCATTGACAGATAAATAAGTATGTATATAATAAGAATATCATGATAGTAAAAGAAGATCCTGGAAAAAGAGATATTGAGTTTTTTGGTTATATCTGCCAAGATATGGGCTATATGAATAATGCTGATCTAGACGCAATGAAATATGATTGGGTTAAAAAGCACAACGGTGAATGGTGGGCAGTTTATCATAATGATATTATTGTTTCAATGGCGGGTTGCCACGAATTTCACGATGGACATAGAATGCTTTTTAGAGGAGTTCAAACTATGCCAGCTCAACACGGATTAAGTAAAAAACACATGACTAGTATTCCATGGAAATGGATATTACCAGAACAATTAAAATGGGCAGGTAGCTCAGACACAAAACCTGCATACATTACTACTAATGTAGAAAATGATGCAAGTGGAAAAATGAATAGAACAGATAGACTATTTCATTTATTAGCAAAACAAGGAGTAGTTGATTTTTTTACTGAAGAAGAAATTTATGGACAACGTCAATCAGTATGGAAACTCAATATAGAAAAATATTATGAAACAATGGTTTGATTGGAAACATTTAGGTATAGCAGATTCTTTGAACAAAAGAAAAAAGAAGAATCCTGTAATACATTATTTTATACATATGTACATAGCATTCAGAGAAGCAGGAAAACAATTATTCATGGCATTTGCTAGTATTATTCATGGAATATTTCCTCCATTGTTTAATTTTAAATTATTAGAAATGATCATTAATCAGGCAATAGGGCTTCATAAGTATTTGCCACAACATCCAGACTGGAAAAAATTAAAAGATGAACTTAATAAAAATTCTAAATGAAGGTACAACAATTTATACTAGTGGTACCACCGGGCCTAGTAAACCCATACATCAACCTGTTGAAAAAATTAAGTCAGCAAATAAAGTTGCTAGAGATGTACAGATGATTACAAAAGACAGCAAAGTTTATACTGTATGTAGTATGGACCATGCAGGTGGGTTGTTTGCACAAACATTACCTGCTATAGAAATAAAAGCACAGGTTCATATGGAATTGTTTAATCCATTTAGCTGGGTTAAAAAAATTAAAGATTTTAGTCATAGTCATTTAACACCAGATATGGCAAAAGCAATTACTAGAACTAAAAGTTGGAAAGATATAGATCTAACAGGAAAGATTATTGCGTGTGGCAGTGACAGAGTTCCTGCTAGTATAATTAATAGTTTTGTAAACAAAGGTTGTACGTTTATAGCAAATTGGGGTATGAGCGAAGTAGGACCTATAGCAATTAATAAAACATTCACTCCATCTAGTCCAGAAGCAAAAGATATTGAAATAGATGGACGTACCTGTACAATAATGGGTGATGAATTATTTGTAAATATAGATATATCAGAATGGACTGATGAATTATCTATAAAAGGAGATTTAAGTGTATACGAAGATTGGTTTGCTACCGGAGATGTAGTTAAACATAAGGAAGGACAGTATTGGTATTATGGCAGAAAAAGTTCGTAAAGAAAAAAATAAATGGTTATTTGTTAGTTTTGAACAAGGTGCTAGTGGTCATAAACTAGCTAGAGTTCTAGCAACAATGCCTTGTATGTATTGGTATAGTTCTAAAGAAAACGGTATTAATCCTTGGAACGTTGGTATTGTAGATGATCATATTAGACAACGTAAATTAAGTAGATTTCATTTTGATAGAATTACACCTAAAGGAAAACTTCCACCAACACATGATTATATAGAAAAATATATACCAAACGAAAAACAATACTATAAACTATTTGATGAATTGTTTGTAGAAAATGGTGGACAAGATATATTTGATGACGATAAAAGAGTAATATATTGTACTCACAGTATGCCTAGTAAAATATTAGAACATTTTCCTAATGCATTAATTATTAATATTATTCATGATGCTAAACAAACAACAAAAAGATGGATGGAAATAGTAAAAGAGTTTCCAGCATATGTAAGACACAAAGGAATAGTTCCAGAAGATAATAGATACTTAACATATCTTGAGATATTAAAAGGTAAAAAAGAAGATTTAACACTAGCAGATGTATGGGCTTTTGAAAGAAAGAAAAAGTTTTGGCATGAAAAATATGAGCCAATGCTTACCAAAGAAATATATGCTAAGATGTTTTCAAATAGTGTATTTAGACAAACAGTTAATCACGAACAAGTTCTAAACACTACGTTAGATATAGATTATAAGAAAATCAAAAGGTGGTTAGATGAGAGACTTCAGTAATGTAATTTGGGTAACTGGTGCTCCTGGTAGTAAATGGAGTGCAGTAAGTTGGGTGTTAAGTGAAATACCAGAACTTAATATAGACATTGGCGACAGAACTCCAGAAAGACTACTACAACACGATACTAGATGGGGTAATGTACGTCATACTGGTGTTTACTTTGGACCAGGAAATGAACTAGGAAAAAACTTTCATAACATTAACACAATGTCTAAAGAAGAGATATTTAATGAAATAACTCAAGCATGGCCTGAATGGAATATGGATAAAAACTATATTGTTCGTTGTCATCAATTTATCTATAATATAGATTGGATGATTGAAATGTTTCCTGAAAGTAAATTTTGTATTGTTACAAGACCACCAAATGCTTGTTATGATGGTTGGTCTAGTGTAGGTGGACCTGATACACCTTATCCACACTATAAAGAATTTTATAAAAACAACGAGTATGGAAAAGAGAAATTAAAAGAAGAAGTACTACTAGCTAGAAAAGCTATATACGAATATGGACTTGATACTTATATTGCAAGTCTAGGGCATTTCAAAAATAAATGGAATGTAAATCCTACACCAGACACACCACTAGATAATCACATAAAACATTTAGAAGGATATAGATGGGATAGTAAAGATCCACTTATGGGATTAAAACATGATGTTACTATTTCGTATTTAAACTTCTAGTAACGTTACTTACTTTACCTTTATTATCAAACTCAAAAACAGTATTGCCTAATTGTATATGGTCGTGTTGTAAATCTTCCCAACCATCAATAGAATAACTTCTCCACATCTTTTTGTGATGTGCAAAGTCAGGACCTTCACTAAATCTCATAAATTTCCAAGGATTGTCTGTTTTTGTATGAGTCCAATCCCATTCCCTATCTCTACGTTTGGTCCATATTTGTTCTTGTTTATTTTTTGGAAAAGCTTCATATACTTCAAAGTGCCATTTTAATTGATCAGGCTTTAGCATTATTTCTCTGTCAAATTGTCTTTTATTTTCTATTTCAAAACAATCTCCTGGTGGAATAAATTCTGGTTCGTTAAAATGAGTATAGATACATTTTAGTTGATTATAACCACATAGCCAAAGTGCCTGTAGTCTTCCACTACCTGGATGTACCCTATATCTATTATGCCAAGGCTCGTGTATTATTTGTGGATAATATAATAGTTCATTAAACTGTACAAGTTCAGTTAAGAAGAATAGTTTACTAGCATCTTCGCAGATATCTCTATAACCCATTTCATTATCAAATGTATCTGATTCAGCAAATTCCATTACTGCTTCAAATGGAATATCTTTAAACTGCTCTAATAGTTTTACTATATCGCTACCAGGATCATGTAGTATATCCCAATTAACATATGAAGAAGCTACATAGCCTCCCATACTTTTATGTTCATCTAACCATTTAGTAAAAGGATCTATTCGCATAAATGAACAGCCATATTAGTATGCCAGTCTGCACCAGGATGATCGTTATCTCTGGCTAGTGGGTATTCGTTTTTTGGCATATCAAATATTGATGCTTCATTTAATACAATATTATATATTGAACAGTAATGATTTAATAGTAATCTATTCTTTGCAAGATTGTATTGATCAGCTTTAATATTACTTAATTCTAAATAACTACTACGCCAAGTTTTATTTTTAAATTCTTCGTCTAACGTTTGTGTTGACATATTTCTATACTTCTCTAATCCACCTTGTTCATTTATATGTTCTCTTCTATGTGCAAATGTCCATAGTACATATATCTCTGATGGTTTAAAAGTTTCGCAATAGCTTATAGCAAGTCTAGTAATCATATCGTTACTAGCACCATTTTGTCCACAATTAGCTACACCTATTAACTTTGGCCAAGGATTATTAACTCCATAACCAAATGTATAACTACAGCCAAACGCCGCAGGCATATTGTTACCTGGTTCTAAATTATCTCTATAACGATATCTATTGATATGATATTCAACATCAGTTTCATTTCCACCTAGTTTCTTTTCGCCGTCATCTAACCAATTACGACCACCAGGTTCATCATGTCCTAATGTAAACTTACTAAACCACTCAGATTTAGTATATCTCATCTCTTTAAAATTACTATGATTTTTAAGCTTCATTCAGATAAGTTTTTCTATACCAGTCTGCAAACTTTGGGTTTTCTTTCATTACTTGAATTACTCTAGCAATAGGAACTTGATCGCTTCTTATAACATCAGCCCAATTCTGGTAGTCTTCTTTTTTAATCACTATTTTCCTCCTAGGAATCTAGTTACAGATCTAATAGGATTTTTTAATCCTTCATATGTTTTATCGATAAAATCAATATGATTCTCAATCATGTCTGTAAGTTTATCAATTTTTTCTTCTAATACATCAACTCTTTTTTCAAGTTTAAAATAATATTCTGCTTGTAGTTCTTCGTGGTCTGATACTTTTTTAATTTTTTTAATTTTTTTCATTTACCGCTCCACCACATCCAAGCTAAGAACCCAATGGAAAATAAAAACATATATCCAATGAGTTCTAAATCACTTATAAAAAATGCATCTTCTATCATTTAGTTATTTCCTTTCCTTTCTCCAAACAAACTACAACAACGTTTTGCGGTTCGTGTATAGCAGGACCTTCTTTTCCTACAGTAACCATTGCATCAGTACATTCTGCAACGGTATCAAAATTAGCAACCGTATGAGCTTTGATATCTCCTGTTGAAGTTGCTAACACTAATACTAATAACCATTCAGCCATTTTAGTTCCACCTATAAAATATGTGTGTTCCTACACTAGTGATCTTTGCCATTCCTCTATCATGTCTCCAAGCTGGTTTAACATAATTAGTATGGTAGTGTGTACTACCTTCTGTAATATCAACTAGGAATGTTGAATCACCTAACCTATTAGTACTTATGTCTAAAACAAGGAAGGCAATATCTGTAGCCAGATATACTGCTTCTTCATTATACATTACATCAGCTTTACCATCACAGTACCAACTAAACTGACATCTGTTTTTAATAGGCCAATAGTTACGTTCGCTATCTGCAACGTCTTTACCACGTGTTTTCCAAGACTCTCTGGTAGGACCTTGATGTACAACACCACAAACTGTATCAGGATATCTATCATCAGCAACACGATTCATAACTACCATTGTTACTGCATACATACCTGCATAGCCGTCACTACGTGCTTCAAAGTACATATTCTCTACCAAACAAGCAACATCATCTTTTGAATAGTTACCTAGTTCTGTATCCATTAAATGTTTGTGTTGTTCAATGTCCACTACTTCGTAATCAGGCAATACACCTGTTGTATCAGCTTTAACTTCAGTAGGTGGATAGTTTAATGCAAAGAAGGCAATTCCTAAAATGCATATACCAGTAAAAAAATTACTAATAGTTTTCATAATAAAGTTCATTATGTTTAGGCCTCCTGTAGCCAGTCTTCTAATTGTGATTCAAGTTCACCTGAAACATCAGTATCAAAACCAACTAGGTCCCAAGAAACCTCCTGCTCTTTAGCAAATTTAATAATGCTGTCTATACTTTCACCAGCATCTTTTTTTGCTTTTAAATTATCTAAAGCCTTTTCAGCTTCGTCCCAATAATAGTTTTTAGTTTTTGACATTAAGCAACCTCCTCAATTTTGCCTTTGATTAATGAATTTGAAATTCTAGTTTTAATATCAAACTCGCCTTTAATTACAGTAGTAGTAGGATTAATTTTAACAATTTCACCCTGCTTAATATTACCTCTATATTCCCATTCAATCATGTCGCCAATTTTAAGACCTCTTTTATTTTGAGATCCAATATATCTTGAATGAAGTTTCCAAGCATCAGCAAGTTCGCTCATGTCTGAAGTGCTATTGATTTTTCTTAGTGCATCAATTGCATTTTTAAGTTCTGGTGTCATATTATTTTTCCTCCTGTTTAAAATTAAATGAAGTTTGATCAAAGTCAACTGTTGAAGATTTAGCTTCAAACTTATCTGCTAAATCATTCCAATCTGCATAATACTCAGTGTCATCTTTATATAACTTTGGAACACCGCTCATATAACAATCTGAATCAACAAAGTTCCAATTAACAGAACCATCTTCGTTTTTGTTGTCAGAATCATTAACTGCTTTATTAAATTCCATTTGTAATAAACTGTGTATCATTTATATATTCTCCTTTTTGTTAACTTATACTACTATAATACAGTAAGACTTCTTACTTGTCAACCATAATCTTTGAAATCACCGTCTTTTTCATTGTCGCTAAACCCTTGATAATACTGGGTTTTTTCTTCTTCAGTCATATTTTTTTCATCAATTTGTACTTGACCTAGCCTATAATGGGGTCTTTTACTACGTCTATAGTAACTATCTGCACGACCTCTGTCATATGGACTACCATGTCCACGATCTAAAGGACCTACTCCTAGTTCTTTTAAAATATCAATACCTAGCTTATCTGTCATCTACAATACTTCCATACATATAACATAATCAAATAAAGTGGATAAATTAAAGGAATGCTTAAACAACGTTTTCCTTTAACTACATACATACTCCAAATCCACGATTTCTCTATATGTGCAAATCCTACAATACCCAATGTCGTATATCCTTTTATCATTCAACCCTTAATTCTACTCTACGTAAATCATTAGTTGGATTACATACAGGTATCTTACTATATGTTTTGTAATACTCAATTAGTAATTCCATTTCATGTTTTTTAACTAGACTACTATGCATAGGCAAATATGCTTGATAACATTTATCAATTAATGATTTATCAAAGTTATTCTTAAATGCAGTACCACAACCGTATGGAGAAAGTCTATCATTGCGAACCGTACCTTTAAAATCAGTTCTACGACCCAACATACAATTTCTAGTAGTTGCTCTGCTTTCGCCTATATATATTACATTAGTATCTAAAAAACTTGCAGAGCCATCTGGTGGTCCTTGTTCAAACAAACCATAAACATAACAACCTGCATCTTTTTTATCAAAACCCCAATCAGCATTCCATGATTCATCAATATGGTGCCATTTTGTAAATGTTAAATCCCACGGATTTTCAATATCAATTTCTTGTGTACTAAAAAATTCAGGACCACTTGTACTAAAAACTTTTTTAAATGTGTAGCACAAATCGTCTAGTTTATCTTCGTGTTGCGAAAAGATTTGTTCAAGTACATCTTGTTTAATTCCATGACCACCGCTACCGTTGGCCAAATTTTGTGCAAGTATTTTTGATTTCATTTTATTGAACCTTGTATGATTTTGATGTAGCAAATCCATAAAAAGGTTTTTGTTGACCTCCTGGTAATGCTATACCTGAATATCTATAATGTGGATTAGCTTTTACAAATTCCCATATACGATCTTCTTCTGCAAATCTAATTTGATTATTAGCTTTATCAATACAAGTAGCAATATTACCCCAAGCATTAACTTCTTGCAATCCTTTGTAGTTGTATTTTGCTAAACAATTTTCGTGTATTTCATTTGCTGAAACACTAAATGGTCTAAATATCATACAAAAAATTACAAAGATAATAAACCAAAAAATTCTAATTGCTAATCCATTTAAAAAATTATTAAACATTATTTTACCCAAACATGATAATAATGTGAAGGAAGATCGTTACAAGTATATTTGTGTCCTTCAACATAGTTTACTACTTTTATACACTTCTGTGTACTGTGACTGACGTGTACATCTGGCAACGAAGCACCTGTTGTTATAGCATGATAAAACATACCAAAAATTAAAACACCACAAGCACTAACAAATGTAGTTTGATAAAATATACTCATTATGCAACCTCTTTAATCAATGGTTCAAATTCTTTTTGATATGAATATGGAATATGCAAACAATAACAAATATAACCTGCATCATGTTCATCTTCCATATTTTCAGCCTGCATAATCCAACGTAATGCAGTTTCCCTATTACTAGCACCTGAACTAATCAAGTCTGTAATTCTAGCTTCAAATTCTTTAACGTTCTTTTCTTCTTCAGCTTTATCACGAGCAAACTGTTCTTCGTTTTCTTTTGACCAATAGTCCATTTCTTTTTTAAATTCTTCATCAGTCATATCTCTTGAAAGAACAGTACGAGCATAACTCTTACTAGCACAAGAAGAAATCATTTCATATAGAGTAGTCTCATCTAAATACCTGTCTAATTGTGCAGGTGTATAGATTTTATATTCTGCCCAATGAGCAGGATCAGTAACTAGCATACCACCAAACCTGTTCTTTGGATCTTCATCAATCCAAAGTTGAGTTTTAGCATTCATTTTTTCAATATGTGATACTAGTGCGTTCATTATTAAAGTCCTCTTTTTTCCATTTCAATTCTAATACACTTCATATAGTTTTCTTTATTAGCAACCATATTGTGCTTTTTACAAAGTTTTTTAGCTTGTGGTGTAACAAAACCTTTAGATTCCAATATGTCTAATGGACTTTCACCTGCTTTATATCTGCTAAAATATTCATCAGTAGTAAAGTTTTTAATTAAGAAACTTTTAAAAGCACCTGCAAATTTAACATATTTAAATCTAGCAACAAACTCATTGTTACCATAATGTTGTCCAGGCTTAAGATTATACATTAAGTACATACCATCATATTCAAAGTTTTCTTTTTTAAACATATTTTATATCTCCTTTTTGTTAACTTATACATATATAATAAGACATCTTGGTATAAAAGTCAACCTTTTTCACCAATAAAAAACCCAGTAAAAACAAGGGTTTTTAATCTTTTTTATAAATTATGTAAGTTTTTTAAAGAAATCTTGCTGATATAATGACTGGATTATGCTTTGTAATAGGTGTATGTACTGTTGTCCTTGCTCACTCCAAGCACCTAAATACTGCACTAATGTGATAGCTTCTGCGTTACCTTGTGTTTTGTATTGGAATTCTAGCTCTTCTCTAAATTGTTCATATGCTGGATGTCTTTCTAGTATATCAATATAGTCTTTTATAGAATGACACCAACTTCTGTATATTCTAACACCCCATTCTGCATCTGGTGCACCTTTGGCTTTCATATGTGGAACGTTTTCGTCCCAAGTTCTTACACCAAATAATGCATTACCTTCTACTGCAAATCTACTTTTTCCCCAAGCTGATTCATGTGCGGCCTGTGCAATTATTAGTTCTACTGGAATTTGTTTATGTTTTGGATACTGCTCTTTATCGGCGTAAATTGAACTAACACACTTGTTAATTCTTTTAGCGAACTCATTATTGGTTATTTCAGTAGCATTCGTATTGAACGAAAGTAATACAAATACTAGTAATATTAACGCCTTCTGCATATAATATTTACGATTAGTTATCATAAAGTAATATAATAAGTTAACTAATGCCGTTTGTCAACGATTAAATGCACAACCTATGAGTGTTAAAACTCAAATAAACTAGTGAAATTGCTTTTTGCCGCGGCTTTATCTAGGTCCCATTTTAGCACACCTAAAAGATTTTCTAGCTTTTTAGTAACTACTACGGATTCCATATGGTCATCATCAAATGGTAATTCTTTGAACCAATCTGGTAAACGTGTTTCATCTGTAGGATAACCAACACTAGTCATACCCAATGGATTATCTTTCAATCTACAAACAATAGTTTTCATACCATCAGTAATTTCTACTGCATAACTATCGCTATTGATTTGCCTTAGCTTGTTCCAATTCAATGCGGCAGTAACGTGACCTGGCATAGCCGGCTTTTTAATATTAGCTACACTTTTGCCTGTGTCATGAGCACGTTTTCTATCTTTATCATACTTGGTCATCTTGCCTCTATAAGCGGTTAAGTTGTTAACACGTTTAGGACTACCTTTTTGCCAACTTGGCTTTTCTCTATAGCTTTTACGGAATTCAATAATCTTTTCTAATATATCATTTTCTTCAGTACCAGTAAGTACTTCTAGTAAAAGATCTTTAAGAAAGTCTTGCATCCATGGTGGAGTATCACTACGTTTTAGATCTAAGCCCATAGCTTTAATGTAACCAGCTTTGCCGTCAGTATCTTCACGTTTACCTTCGTTATCAAATACTAACATTGCATAACGTTTCTTTGTAATAAACAATCCACTACTTCCTACCATTTCTCTACCAGCCGCAATAATTTGGCCTAGCTCTAATGTAGTATGAAATGCTTTATTCATAAATGCAGGAAACGTTTTGTTTACTTCTTCGCATACTGCATCGTAATAAGAAATAATATTATCTCTGTCCCAATTAATTTCACCTTTTTTAATTTGATCTTTTAAAACAGGATATGCACTAAAATAAGTAGAGTCTGTGTCACCATACACAATAGCTTTACCCATATAATCATATTCGCCTGCAATAACCTTGTTTAGTTCTGCCGCCATATGCCTTGCAATAACTCTACCTGTTAGTGTTGTACTTTGACCCAATCTACTATCAAAGAATCTACTACCAGGATTCAATAACGCACCATACAAACTGTTCAAGTTAATCTTCTTAACCAACTGCCTCTTATCCCACCTTT
>Ga0181412_1000483_pt1 | contig 17167 bp, 26 predicted proteins | sample 35SPOviralmetaG_FD_130113 | JGI IMG/M metagenome (GOLD analysis project Ga0181412, IMG submission 130113) | Marine viral communities from the oligotrophic San Pedro Time Series (SPOT) site, San Pedro Channel, CA, USA - 35 SPOT_SRF_2012-08-15 | ecosystem: Environmental > Aquatic > Marine > Strait... | reverse complement strand
TAATATAGTTGTACCATCTTCTGTAAGAACTGATATATCTGCTCCTGCTTCTAAAGATTCAGCAGTAGAAACTATTATAGTACCATCTTCTAGTTTAGCTTGATATTCAAGATTAACACTTTCATCTTGTTTATCAAGACCAAGTGCTACTAATATTTGTTGTTTTAAATCCATTTGTCTTTTTTTTATATAATAGAATTATTTATTGTTTGTTTGATTTTGTATAATTTCATTTAAAGCAGATAGTATTTCTTCGTCAGTTGGTTGCTTTTGCATTTTCTCAAATCTATTTACAAAAAATCCTTCTATACTTAAACCACGAAGTTCTCCGTCTCGAATTTTATTCCAAATCTCATCATTTTCAATCTTCATCTTTACAAACCAAGTACCATCAGGTAAGTCAAAGCCATATAGCTTAGATTTGTCTTGTTCTCCTTCTTTTATCCAACTCTCTACAGTTAAAACACCTGATACCCTATCTTCGTGTTGATATGTAGCTTTATGATGGTTATTGTGTTTTAAATATAACTCACTAGCCTGTCTAACAGTATCTTTAGAGAAATATACATAATAATTAGAATCAGTATTAGCATCATATCTAAATATTTGTTTATTTGGTATTAATGCAGGACTAACTAACATTCTTTTCTCCTCATCTATCTTAGCAAGTGTTAAATTGTTCTTTTCTTTACCAAAAAATACAAAATCTTGCTCAATAGCAGGACTTGTTACTAGACTGATAGCATCTATAGTTAGTTCTTCGCTTTCATCAGATATAACTAATTCTATAATTTTAGTTGGTATTCTTTTCATAATATATAATAGATTATTTATTAATTTATTTGATTTTTAAATAGTAGCTCTTCTGCGTATATTAGCTAACTTGTTTTGATTGTTAGTCATATCATCTGTAACAACGTATGCTTGAACTGGTTGTGCTTCTTCTCCACCACCTAATGTAAATCGTCCACTTAGCATCTCAGGTGCAGGTGTACCAGTATCTCCTGGTGCTGAACCACCTCCTCCACCTCCAGGAACGTCTGTAGATAGTATTCTCTTTACATTTGCTAGTCCATTAATAATAACTGCTGCTGCCATAGGAAACTTAGCTACTGTAGGTAAGGTTTTATCTGTAAATACAGCATTAGCACCCTCGTATGTACTCATAACTGCACTTGCTACAGCTAATTCTTTACTTTCTCCTGCAAAGTTGCTTATTGCACTTAACATAGACGAATAACCACTAATTTTTGCTCTTGCAACCTCCTCGTCAGACAGCTTTCTAGCTTCATTACCTGCTAAATAGTTATCTAATACATCATTATCTGCTTGTATAATGCCTTTTGCTGACTTCTCTGCTAGTTTTGGTATTTTTGTGAGTGTACCTGTCCTTTCCTGGTCTGCTGCCTTTAAATCGTTTAATCTTTGCATCCTTTCAGTATGGATTTCTCTTTCCAAACTGTTTACCTCAGTAACAACTCTTCTACGCATCCTAACAGAAGCAGTTTCTGTTTCTATAACCCTTGCTCTTAGTTGTGCAAGTTCTCTTTCATCTTCAGCAGAGTTTTCTGAGAGTTTCATCTCCTCCTCTTGTATTCTCATTCTCTCTTTTGCTAATTCTACTTCTTTTTCAGTAGTTTCAGCTTCTAACTCTAGTGCTTTCTCTAAATTTTCTAATCTTTCTTGTGCAGACTTTGATTCATCCTCTGCTATTAACCTAGCCTTTTCAATCTCTCGTCTAGTATTAGCTTTTTGTACCATAAACTCATTATCGGCATCTCTTAATTCTTGCGTTCTCTTTTTAAGTTCTACCATAGCACTTACTTCTTTTGTAACCTCTTCAGTTATACCAGTAAATGCACCTTTAATGTCTGTAAGTGTTTTAGTAAATGGTTGGTTAAATATATTAAATAAAGTTTCTCCTACTTTTGATGCTCTATCAGTTAATACATCTATAACTGCACCTAGTCCAGTAAATGCTTGACTTAATTGGTCTGCACCTCTTTTAGTATTTGTAAAATATGATACTAATGTACCTACTGCTATTACTAAAGCACCAATACCTGTTGACATTATACCTGCCTTAATAGTTGCAAATGATTTTTTAGCAGTAAGACCTACAGTTTGTATTCCTCTTTTTACGTCATTAAGAGATACACCCATTACTCTAAATTCACTTGCTAGTCCTTTAGCATCTTTTGATACTTCTCCTATATTCGTATTTACTTTTGCATTTATTACTTCTGTATCTGCCATAATTATATTGTTTGTTGTATTCTATTTTGCCATAATTTTACACTTGCAGTCCATTGTATGTATGTTTCTGCTAATCCTGTAACGTGAACACCAAATGATGTTGCAGTTACATCTTTCATTGTACCTGTAAGGTTTAAACACTATGTCCATGAGGAACTACTGCGTGAACATCAACGTGGTAATAAGAAGCTAATCCATTTGTGAACTTTACACCACCTGTTATTTTAAAATAACCATAATCTCCTGCACTACCATCTCCTATACCTGTATTAACTCCAACAACGTGTGCTTCAAAACCAATTACAGAGTTTTTTACTTTTTGTATATATGTTAAAGGTAGATATTGTGTAAGTAAAGCAGTTTCAGTACCATCTGTAGTGTTTCCTGATTGTTGAATAAAGGACATTTGCGACATAGCTAATTCCTCATTAAAACCTCCTCCACCAATCACAACTTCTCCTTGATTTTTAGATTGTGCAAATGAACCACCTATAATAGACGAATCATTTAATCCGTTATCTACTAAATTATTTTTACCTGATACTAAAATATTTAAATTGTTACCACTAGAAGTATTATTAGCACCTAATAAGAATGAATTTTCTGTACCTTTATTTGTAGTGTTTAAATTACCCTTTACAATATTATGTACGTTGTCTGACGTATTATTTATTTTAGTATTGTATTTAAAAGCAGTACAAGTTCCTGTAGTTTCATTGTAAACATAACCATAGGATTCACAAGACAACTGATTAGGTATAACATCATTTGTGCCATCTGTAAAAATAACATCTCCAGTAGAAGCTATGTATTTTGGTTTTATTTTAAATCCTTTTTTAAATTGCATTATGGTATAAGTATAAATTCAACTGTAGATAAGTCGTTTGGTTTATATTCTATTTTATTTACTCTAAATGCTCTATTTTGTATCATTACTTTTTCATCAAAGCTAAATGTATTAATATCTGCTGCATTTAGATTTACTTTTAAAGTCATAATTCTAGTATCTGAATTATACAACTCATTATAGTATGGTTGCCAATATAAATTAAATAAATTATTAACTGGTATATAAGGATTCCCTACAGGATTAATTAATTGTGTAGATTGAAAATTAATATCACTTGTGTCAACAGTTGTAGGGCTAACTTCAGACAAATGAGTAAACTGTCCAAAGTAAGTTTGGTTTTCACTTGTTAATCCGTTTTGTGCAGGTATATAATATGAATCAGTAGATTGTTTTTTACCATTATCAAATAATATTCTTGGTGCATTATCAAATCCCTCAAATTCACTTTGGTCATCATTAGATGAATATATAGCAGGTATTATAAAATCAGGAAACTTATCAAATATTGGTTTAACTACTGTTGCAGCAAAAGGACTTGCAGTTATTTCTTCCTCTTCTGATAATAATGTAAACCCAAATAAATGAACAGCATCAAATACTTTACTACCATATAGAGTACCACCAGTACCATTTTTATACAAAGTGAAAGGATAGTCTTCGTCATCTTCTTCATATTTGAATGTGGTTTTTTTCTTTAAATCTAAAGGAGTTAATTTTATTTCTGTAGCATCTACTTTATCAGTCCAGTCGTGTTTAATATTTCTATCAACTAAACTTAAACCTGCTGTGTCATTAAAGAATATTTTATTATAAGGTTCTATTTTAATATTCTTACCATCATTGACGTCAGGCATAGAAATTAAATTAAACATTGTAAAAAAAGCTTTAACATATTCCCATTGACCTATATCTCCTCTTTTAGTGTTTAATAAATAAGAATCTATTACAGTAGTTAATCCTACAGTTACATTTATACTACTAGATATTAATGGATTTGTATTATTTGTTTGTTTAAAACTATTAGCTGCACCACTTTTAAATTGAAATTCTAAAGTTTCGTTTGTATCTAAAGTTGTAAATACTGTACCTATTGCTAAAACTGTACCAGGTACTATTGAGAAACTATGTGAACTAACAGATAAATCATAAACATCAGTTTCATTACCACTACTATCTTTTTTTACTGCTCTCCAAGTAAAAGTATCACTAACTAAACAGTCAAATCTTAAATAATAATCTATTCTATATCCACTATTATCTGACTGTCCTACAAATTTATCATTCGTATCATCCCAACCTACATTAGTAGAATATTCATTATATGTTAATTTAACATTCTTAAATGAAGTTGCAGAATAATTATTAGTAGTAGCAATTACTTGTTGGTTATAAGTACCTTGTAATGTATCACTTGGTACTTCTCCAGTAAAGTTAAAGTCCATAAATAACTTTTCAAACTCTACATCTCCAGTATTTAAATTTAAGCCATTTAAAAAATCTGATGTGTAAGTAAATCCTGCATCATTCATTATTTTATCAAATAAATATTTGCAGTTTATAAAAGGTCTAAAGGCATCTTCTAGTTTATTTAATACTGGGTTACCATCTACTGCATTACTTCCAACTGGTGCAGTTAAACTGATGTTACCAGTCCAATCTACAAAAGGATATTTTATTACATCAGTATTATTAACTCCTAATGAAGATTTATAAGCAAAAGAATTTGTTGCTAATGGATTAGTTAATGTCAAACCTGTAGAATCCCAACTTGCTTTAATATTTGTTTTGTTATAATCGTGTTCTAATTCGTCTAAATCTAAATCTGATAATACTTTATTTTCTAGTATGTCTTTTAGTGCAATAGATTCAGAATATAAATTTACATTGTAACTTGTTTCATTCTCTTTGTTTACTATGTCTATTAATCTTAGAAATCCCTCAAATAAAATATAGCCATCTTGTTTAAGTACGCATTTAGTTTGAACATAAGGATTAAATGTACCTTGTACTGCTGCACCATCTATTTCTAATGAATTAGTTATCTCAAATATTTGTGTGAATATTCTATTGTTGCGTTTAGTAGCAGGTAAGTTAAAGTCTTTAGAATAACTCTGTGTTTTCTCAACTATATTTTTAAAATTATCAATAGATAAACTTAATGGTATATCCTCATCTTCATAAGTATCACATATTACCTGACCATCTTGTAAATCTGTTAATACTACTGGAGGAGTAGCACCTGCACCTTTTATAGATATTCTTCTTATATCAATATAGTCTGAACCATCATTTTGATAATCTATTATTAAATCTTCTGATGAATTAAATGCTGTAAAATCAAATGTCTTATAACCTGTACCTGTAGTTGATATAGCAGTAACTCCTCCTCCTCCTAAATTGTTACCATAACCATTAGCACCTATAAATATAAATCCACCTGTAGCTGCATTAACTATTCTGAATTTTAATTGATATGTAGCACCGACTACTAAGTTGTTTATTCTTTGATATATACCACTACTAGAATTACTACCTCCTAATGCTGCTCTAAACCTTAGCTTAGGAACTATTCCTGCTATTTTTATTGGATAGTCTACATCTGCAAAAGAACCACTACCTTGAGACCTAAACTTTTTCCAATTACTTATTGGTGTGTCATTAGTTACTGAATCAAATGCAGGGTCATTAGCAGAAGAACTATATCCTGCGTGTGTCTGTATGCTATTAAATCTATTACCATCTGCAACTAAATTAGTAGTTATAACACTAGAATTAGATTGAAATATTCCCTGATAATCTTGTGGATATAATATTAGTTGTATAGACATTATGCAGATTGTATTCTTTTATTCTTACTCTTTTCTAATTCAAATGTGTATTGTATTAGTTTATCGTTTGCTTTTGTTTTTCTTGTATAGCTTGATGTAGCTACTGTTACAGGTTCTACATATTTATTTACCATGCCATAACCATCTGATGAAAAACCATTCAATATATAAACTTCAGGACTATTAATTAAGTCCTCAAACCATACTGCATCTGAATCTACTAAGTAGTCAGTATTTATACGGATAAGTTCTTTTGAGTTTACTCTAAAGTTTTTCTTACCACCACTAAATCCATTTATCTTATATGTGCTTTCATTCCAAGTACCTCCTAGTTGTGTATAAGAAGTTCTATTAGTTTGTAATGACCTTACTGACTTTTTAGTAAATGTATAGTAATCCCAAACTCCATAAGGATTTAACCAAGTTAATCTAATACCCTCAAAACCTTTACAATCATCTGTTATAATATTTATTGTATATAATTGACTTATAATTTGATTGTCATCATCAAATGCTTGAATTGTGTAATAGCTTGTATTAGCTTTGTGTGAATCCCATTGAGAACTCCAACCATCTAAGTTACCAGGAAAAGCACCAAAGTAATTTAATCTACAATTTGAATATTGATTAGATGTAGTAGCAGAACCATTAGTAAAATTAACAAAAGAAGTTATACCTACTAACTGTGTATTAGAACTATCATATAGTTTTATAGAAAAGTAATGTACTTTATTTATTGTAGAAGTATCAGAACCAGTTTGAAAAGAATAATCTGAATCAGATAAAAAATTAAAGAAAGGTAGTGTACCATAATCAGTTAATCGTGCATATTGTGTAGTAGGTGCATTACTTAAAAAATATGAGTTATCAGCATCCATAACATAGTTTAAATCGTGTAAAGGATAACCATAATTATTACCTGTTTGCTTTAAGACATCATTATAATTTAAATATCCATTGTAAAATAAATAAATTTCTGACAATACATAAGTACTTACGTCTATAGTTACAACACCATCAATAGTTGGAGAGTATTCTAAAAAAAACTCTACCATAAAATATTTAGCAGAATTATCAGAGGTTGCATATTTATCTATTAAATGTATAGGATGTGGAGTTGTATTAGAATAAGTAACTGTCTTGTATGTACTACCATTTAAAAAATCAGTACCATTATTATCAGCTTTTACATAACTTTCTAATACTGGTTGTAAAGAGAATATACCAACCCCTGCATTGTTCGGAGTTGTTTTTAATACTGCTACTCTATTTTGAGTATTTAAGGTTGCAAGACTATTACTTACATATACATAAGCTACAAATTTTACATTATAATTATTTGCAACTATTGTGTCATCTGATACTGAGAATACTATATCTTGACCTACTGGTAATGTCTTATATAGTGGTTTTTGATTTATTAATATTGCCATTATGTTTTTATTATATTTTGTATATCTTCTTTTACTGCTTTACCTACTTTATTATAAAAATCTCTCATTCCTAACTGTAAAGGTTTTTGAAAAAAACTAATACCTTGTATTCCTTGTGTATATATTTTTCTAGCTATTAAAAACTTTAAACTCTTACGAGATATAAACCTACCTTGTGCATCTCTAGGTGCTATACCTCTACGAACTATCCAATTATCTAATCCTCTTGTTAATCCACCATCTCTTGACTTACCAAACGCATATTGACTTGTCTTTCTTTGTCCTTTATAATCAACATAAGTACGTTTACGTTGAGTTCCTGATACTCCTTTATCTACAAAAGTTCCATAATCTACCATTAAAAATTCAACAGATAAATTATCATTGTCTTTTACAATTCTAAATTTTATACTATTAAGTAGTTTACCTGATACTACTTTATCTTTCTTCTTAAGTATTCCTTTAGCTTTATTGACAACACTTTTACCGAAACTATTTAAGTATCGTTCTAATGCTTTCATTATACACTAGCTACAAATATCTCTACATCTAAATCAGCAGCAGGACTAACCTGTAAGCTAGTTAAGTCAGCCATAGTACCAAAGCTAGGAGATGTATCAGTTTCTGCTAACATAACATCTTCTGCTGCACAAAGTATATGTGATTGACCTGCATTAAGCAATACTTGATAATTAGTAGCTGCACCAACTACTGCTAATTCTAAAGTGTTAGTAGCATCAAGATTAGTTACTCTTATATACCTAACATCTTCTTTGTCAATCTGAACTGCTGAACCATAAGAGTTAGTATCAAAAGCTGCTAAAAAAGTAGTTTGTCCTGTAGTACAAGTTACAATACGTTCATATACATTATTGATACCTGTAGTTGTTACTGTGTTTGTTGTACCTCTTACTGCACCATTTAGTGTTACTGATTCAGATAAGGTTGTTGTTAAATCTGCCATAATTATTTATCTATTTGTTTTAATTTATTAATTGCCCATTCTATTCCTGAAGTTCCTCCCCACCCTAACCAAGCTACATATCCTTTATCTTTCCAAGGTGTAGATTTATATTCAGGGTTTATTTCTGCATTTTTTTTATGTCTTTTAAATGATGCCATTCTTGATATTGTATCTCTAGAAATTTTTTCTTTTGAACATAACTGATTGGCTCTTGCAAGTCCTGTTCTAGTCATTCCTTTAACTTCATCTCTACCATATTTATCTATCCATTTAAGTACCTTACAAGCATTGTTACTAGCACTATCAGGATAGTCATTATAGCTTTCAAATTCTATACTAATTGCTTCTAGCTTCTCTATTACATCTTCATAGTTCATATTTAATCTTTGGGGGTATTAGTTGTATTGTTAATTTTCCTATTTTTATTTTAAACATTATTTACCTGCGTATGTTGTTAGTTGTGGTGCTATACAAGTGTTATAGTCGTTCTCTATAACTATTGGTAGTGTAAACGTCCAACCACTTACTGAGTTGTCAAATCGTTCTGTAAATGGCTCTATCGTTATATCTCCCTCTGTAAAGTATGCAGGACTTTCTCCTTGACTTGCACCTGACAAGTATAAACTCTCTCCGTTTTTTAGTGTACCTATTAAGTCGTTACAAATACTAAGACAATCAGACAGAACTTCCTGCTCGTTACTCTCATCAGGAAATACTAAGTCCATAATAAAGATTTGAAAGTTTAAAGTCATTTGATTATTCTGTGCTACTGCATTAACAGGATTAATATGCATTAGAGGATATGATGTATTTGTTTCTAAAGAAATCTCGTATATATCTCCAGTAGTTACAGTTTTAATTTGTAACTGATTAGCACCTAATTGTTTTAAGGTATCTATTGTATTGTTATAATTCTTAAAGTGTGTCATCTACTAACTTTTTTTGTTTCGTTTAAATCTGCTTCATAAGTAAGCCAAGTTAAACATTCATATAAACTCAATTTAGTAATCCTTTCTAAATTAATTATTTCTCCATTTGTCAATCTATACATTACTCCAAACCATCCCCACTTCTGTGCGAACTTATCGTCTGTAGTGATTGTATCACTTGATTCACTCGTTCCGTCAAATACAACGGCAAAATCTCTGATAGTTCGTTCCCTAAAGTCCAAAAAAAAACCAGAGAACTATTTACATCTTTTGCTTTCATCTTCTTAAACTTCTCTGCTCTCATTCTAACCTCACTACCATTATAAGCAGATATAGAATATTGCTTACCATTCTTCTCTACTATTGGTCTATAAAGAACTGCCATTATCTTAGCTAGGTTGTTCTCTATTCCTGCTTGTATGTAAGTTTCAATATCGGCATAAGCACCGAGACTTATCTCACTTAAATCAGGATGAAATCCGTACTCAATTCCATCTACTTCAATTATCCTTCTTAACTTACTATTAGCATCCTTTTGCAATTCAGCTATCTTATTTAAAATATTAGATACGTCATTTATACCTAACTCTTTTATAAGTTTCTTTGGTATATTAGACAACAAGCTAATTGTATCTAATGCTTCTTTAGACTTTGACTTACTACTCATAGTAATAAGTGAAGCCCATTTTTCAAGTGTTACATCATTCCAACTGTTTATAAGATTGTAAGTGTTTTGCTTACCATCTTTCTTAATGTTTACTTTCATTATTATATAATAGAAATTTAATTAATATAGTTTAAAAATACTATATTTGCTGAGTTTTCAATGAGTTTTTGTTAGAAAAAGGTGTTAATTTTTAAAGATTGCACCTTTTTTTTATACTTTTTTTAAAATAATTTACTAGAGTAAAACAATCTTTTTTGTTAAATAAGTTGTTAATAATTTGGTGGATAACAAAAAGTCTGTAACTTTGCAGTATAATTAATAACAAAAACAAAAACAATGAAAACATCACTAAGATTAGAAGAAGTAACAACAACTAAGGCAATGGTAGATATAGCAAACATTGAAGTAGAAATGGAATCACCATCTTACAGAAGTGGTTCAATAGTTAAAGTTAAATTAGCAGTAACTCCTCTAGCTATTAGAATAACATCAAATCACGAAATTAGTGAAATGAATATGATAACTAGAGAGTTACCTCAAAAAAGAGTAAAACAATACGCTAAAACTATTATTGAAGCACATAACACTTTAAAAGATACACTAGAAGTTTTTACAAAATAAATAATAACAAGGGGGTGTAACAACCCCCTTTTTTATTGCACAAAATATTTACCATAGTTACTATCCACTTCATAATACATACGCATAGCCAAAGCATCAGAGTAGTCAGGAGAACGTCCTAATATAGCTTTAACATTATCCTTAGAAAGTATTTGTAGTTTATTATCCTTATCTGCGTCTTTAGTTCTTACCTGCTCTAACTCCTCAATTATATAACTCTTTATATTTACATCAGAACAACTAACACCTAACTGTCCTTTATTAATTAAGTCAGCCAATTTATAATAGCATTGTGTCTTTAGGTTTTGATAGTTCTCTCCTTTAATTGGTCTTGAATTATTAATAAACCCTTGACAACGTAAGTAATCTTTAACACCACCACCTACTCCGTCCTCATCTACTATAATGTTTCTTAAATTAACCTGGTTGTCTTGTTGTATCTTTTTAATTTGCTCTACAACCTCATTTACAGACGATTTAAGCATAGTTTTAATATATGTAGTATGTAAACCCTTCCAAAGCATTATAACTGTTCTATCGCTTCCAAATCGTGCTACATCACAAGTTATGTACTTATCTCCATCAATACCTTGTTGATTAAATAAACTTACTATAGCATTGTAATCTATTAAACTGTCATCAGTTGCATCATACTCCCAGTTACCATAAAGAAGTCTTTGCTTACTTAGTTCGTCTAATTCAGATAGCTGCTTCTCATAATGCTGAGAGATATACTGATTATCCTTTACTAGACTTTGTATAAACTTTCTGTAAGGTTTTATAGTGTTGTCTTTAGCAGGTCTGTAGTATTCTGTATATACCCAGTTCTTTGCAGGATTACAAGTCATTACAAGTTTAGGTATTAAATCGTTCTCATCTAATTTGTACCTTAATCTTGAAGCTACTACGTTCTTAGCCTTTTCAGTTATCTGGTTAGCTTCGTCAATAAATGCACCAGTAATCTCAAGAGAACCTAGACTATCAAAGTTTCTGTCTGATGGATATAAGAACAAGTCTTTAAGTATTATCTCACTTCCGTTATAAAAGCTAATAATATTACTTGAGCCATTGAACGTATAGTGTTCTCCTGATTTTAGATTCCAAGCATTACAGACTTCAAAGAAAGTATTTAGAGTAGTCTTTTTAAGAGCATCTAGCTTAGACCTACCCATTAGATACCTTGTGCCTTTATATTGCAAAGACATAAGGATTAAATAGCTTACACCTACCCAAGACTTACCTCCTCCTGCTGCACCACCAAATAATACTTCTTTAGTCTTTTTATCAAATAGGTATTTAAGACATTCCTTTTGTGTTACAGTAAATTCAGGATTAATCTCCAAGATTTATATTTATTTTGATAGGTTCGTTTCCTGATGTTAAATCTATCTCTTGCTTTTCATTATAACCTCTCTTGCGTCCTCTTGTTCTTAAGAAAAATGTAGTAGCAGTTGTACTACCATTTTCTATTTGTTTCTTTAAATGACTTTCAGCAAAGTCTATAAATTTACTGTCAATACTATCTACTGCTTTACGATATTCCTCGTCATTTTTATACCATTTATAATGCTGTGTTCTACTTAGTCCTGTTTTAACACAAGCTTCGGTAACTATACCTAGTGTAAGTTCTAATGCTTCTATCATTTGTTCTTTACCTACCTGTGTTCGTTCTGTTCGTTTATCCATAGTATATAATAGAAATTAATTGTATTCATTTGGTAGCATTAATCTTATGCCTAAGTCAGACAAAGCCCATATTCTAATCTGTTCTGCATATACTTCAAATTCCTTAGTATTCATTCTTGCTGTACTATTTAATGTTTGTATACCTATTGTTTTGTTTTCAGATAATTCTATGGTTTGCCATTCTGTAGAAAATTTTACTTTTAATATATCGTGCATTTCATCAGGAAAAAAACCTGTAAAATCTGATAGTTCTTGCACTATACATTTCCAATAGTAATTATTCTGCATATTGCTTCTATTGTTTCTTTGTTTCTTTACATCAACTATATAATCGTTTCCTAATTCTCTTAAATAGTTTATCAGACTTTGCTTGTCTTTATCATCTTTAATCACAAACTTCATTAGCTTGTTAGTTTTTCTTTAGTGTCTTTCCATATTCTATCTTGTCTTTTACTTAGTGATGGTTCTGTTCTTCTTAATTGAGGAAAGCCATTAAACTCTTTAGCTATCTCTTGCATATACTCGTTACATTTAGGACATTCTGTACCAAGATTGACAACCTTGCCATCTATGACTTTCATTACTACTTTGCTTAGTTCTTTTTGTATTTCACATTTATTACATTGATATATTAACATAGTTTTTGTTTTAAAAATAAAGGAGAGTATAAAAACATTTAATAATTATTATGGCATTATGCCTACCCTCCTTTATATATGACTTATTCTTACATTCTTTTTCTTTTGTTGTTCTAACTCCTCTAACTCAAACTCTAAATGGTGTATAGCTTTCTTTATACATTCTTCAGGAGAATTATGCTTAAAGTTTGCTCTTAGTAAATACGTTACTGCATTACCTAAATTCCAGTTTAGTTCCCAATCTGATATTACTTTTCTTGCTTCGTATTTATAATTCTTTCCTATATAATAATCAGGTATCTTATTTTTCATATTTTATGTTTTATATTTTTCTACTATTTGTCTTATTCCATGATAGCAACTATTTAAACAAGAACCACAATTACTCGTAGTTTTAAAATTGGCATTATATATAGTATTATATAATTCTATCATTTTCTTTTTTACTGTTACGTTCTTAGCTACTCCTGTCTTTACATCTTCCCAAATTAATAAACATTCGTCTATTAGTTCTTGTGGTATGTCATCAGGTCTTTCTACTTCTGTTGTCTTACCCCAATACTTCTGAGGACACTCCATTACGGAAATTCTTGATTTAATTTTCATAAAACATTTACATACAGAGCAATTTCCTAATAACTTTTTATAATATACACAACTTCTACATATTTGCATACGTTCTTGATACACCTCATCTTTGACAAAGAAATTACTCATAATATCCTTAGTTGTGCAGTATGTTCTTGTAACCGTTTCATAGCTGATTTAAAGTATTCTTTATCAAGTTCACAAGCAGTTAAATTAAAGCCTAAGTTATGACAAGCTATTGCAATACTTCCACTTCCTAAGTGTGTGTCTAATATTTTATCTCCCTCTTTTGCGTAATTCATTAATAGCCATTCGTATAATTTTACAGGTTTTTGTGTTGGGTGTATTCTAATAGTATCAGCATTTTGACATCTAATTTTTATCATTTTAGAAACAGTAGATAAATCATCACTTAAACTTGCAATTTCACACATTGAAAATTTCATTTCAAAAGCTATATCTTTATCCCAAACAATAAAACCTTTATATTCAAATTGAAAATTATTAGCACCCCATATAATTTGATTTTTACTCACTCTGAACAATTCATTAAAATATTCAAAATTTGGTTTGTTATTCCAATTTTTTAACCTACCATTTTCAATATATTTTCTGTTCCATTGATTCATATCATTGTCTTTTGCATCTCTATATGGTGGGTCAACTATTGCTAAGTCAAAATGATTGTCTTTATATCTTGACATTAATTCCATATTATCTTCATTAGTAATATTAATCATCTAATAATTCTTTAAGTTGTTCTCTTACTTTGTCTATAGTTGTAAACAGACTGTTCCTGCTTATACCTGTCTTTTTCGCTAGTCCAGTTAGTGTATTACCCTCATAATAATACAATCGGAAAACCGAAGCATCATACCAGTAGATTTGTTCAAGAGCCTGGTCAATAAGTTCTAGCTTTTGCCATTGTTTATATTCTTCAGGATTAGGTATGTTATATAGATTCTTTTCATTAGATGTTTCTCCACTTTCTGTTATGTCGTAAGTTAATGTACTAGCTTGTGCATCTAAGTTAGTGTAGTATTTCTTGTACTTATAATAATAAGGACTTCTTACTGATGTAAAACTTCTTCTTAATACTACTGCACCATATCTTATTAATCCTTTATGTCCATCTTTCTCAAAAATACTTTTTAATACTGAGGGATTCATTTGTAAAAAATATAACATTAATTCAGAACAGGCTTCTTCTATTTCGTTTATATCCTGAGTAAAAGCATAGGACATTTTTACAAATGTCTTTCTACAATCTGCTACTGCTTCATAAACTTTATTCATTGTTATATTCTATTTCTCGCAAATCATTTACCAAAACCTCTAACGCATTATCTAACAGAACTTTATAAGACCTAACTATTTCTAAATTGCCTTTAGTTTGTATTCCTGCAAAATATCCATTAATCATTACAGAAGTATTAATAGGTATTATCATTAACCAATCGTTCCAGTTACCACCATTTACATCTTCTCCGTAACTGTTGTGATATTCTAAAACGCAATCTAAAACTTCCTTAAAGTTTTCAAACTTTGCTTTAGTAGATATGTCTTTTGCAAATGTTAGCATTAAGTTTAAATAATCATTTACAACTATTTGGTGTGTAGTATTTGCAAATATAGGTTTGGTCATATTCAAATATAGAAAATTATTCATTCTATATTCTTTTCCTTTTTTATTTTATTAACAAGGTCTTTGTAATAACTTATCTTCTCTACATAATCTATACGCATCATTTTTACATTTACCTTAGACATAAACTCTAGTTCTTCAGCAGTTCCTAATCCATACTTTGCATCTAAATACATTCCAAACTTATACTGTTCTCCTTGTCCAAACATATTACACTTAACACATTGTACTTGACAATTCTTTTCATGCCATCTTGTGTTGTGATGTCTACGAGATTGAAAGTGTCCGTTCTGTAGTTTTTTATAATGGTCTACTTTACCACAAGTAAAGCATTGAGCAACACCCATATCTGTAGCATCTCTTAGTCTAATGTATTTAGAGAACCAACTATCTAACTCTTTCTTTAATTTGCTTACTTGTTTTTTTACCCCCACATTACTTTTTTTTCTTCAAACTGTGGTGTAGGTTTAAAATAAAGATATTTAGCTATAGTAGTTGTTGTATTAAACCTTGTAGTCTTTTTTATATTTTCTCTATGTATAGTATAACCATTTTTTTTTAAATTAAATATAATACTAGCTAGTCTTGTAGCACCATATTCTCTTATAGCTTCTAAACTTGTAATATGTCCATAGTTTTTAAGATGCCATTTAATTGCATCAGTTTGTGTTTTAATTTCTTCTTTAGTAATTTTTATTGTTTTCATTTTAATAGTTTTAAAGGTTCCTGATAAAAAGGAACTTGGTTAGGGTTTTTATTTAGTGTATGTACTTGATAGTAAGCATCATTCACTTTTTTCTTATGTTCAATAATCCATCTAAAAAATGTCTTTATATTTAAAAAAGGTTCAAACTCACAATACCTAACCCCAATATGAAACGCATCTTGTATTTGGTTAAATGTCATTCTCCTAAACCTGTTTTCTTTTTGTAAGTCTTGTGCAAATATTTTAGATAATGATGCCATTGTCTTAGCATCTGCTCTGTGTCCTAACTCTACTGAAGTCTTTGCTACTAAGTCCAAAACCTTTTCTGTTAGTTCCTTAATGTTTTCTTCCTGTAGTGTTTTCATTTTCTATAGTTTTTTAATTTGTACTTACTCATATCATTTTTTATGTAACAACTTAACTTATAAGTATATTCCTCTGTTACTCTTTTAAATTTATTACCTACTTCTAACTTACCACTATACTTAAAATAGTTATCCAAATCTATAGTATTTTTTTTATATAATTTTTCTAGGTATAGTTTCTCCTTATACTCATCTATCATAATAAACTCTTTGCCTTTTGCCATTCATCTATCTGTGCATCTAATTTAGAAGTTCCTGCTTTCTTTGGTTTATCCCACTTAGCAGAATTTTTTGCCCAACGAGAAAGTCGCAACTTAACATCAAATGTTTTTTGTTTTTCATATCTCATTTTAGCATTTGGTCTATCAGAACTTTCTGTCCAGTAATCAATAAAGTCTTGTTTCATTTCTTTAGGGTAATCAAAGAACATAACCAAATTTTCAAATTTTTCTTTTATAGATAATTTATTATTTAATATTATTTCTTTATTATTATTAATAGTTGTTGATTTACTAAAGGACTTGTTGTTAAGAAACTTTACAACTTGTTCTTCATTTATTTTAAAGTATTGTTTAGCAGGTACTCCCATACGTTTAGTTTCTATTATTTGATGGTTTTTAAGAGTTTTAAGAGCCTTTCTCTGTTGATAAGGGGTAAGGGTAGTATCTTTCTGTATATTAGTTTCTGTGTTAAAAAACCACCCATCAGTCATTCCATTATCAATAAAGTATTCTTCCTTGCTTATAAGGTCAGCTAGTAAGACTGTTTCTTTTAATCCTAAGTTCTTTGCTAATGTTTTATTTACAACTATAAATGCTGTACTACTTAATAACTCTTTCATAGTGTTATAATGTCGCATTTGTAATCATAATCTTTTAATGCTTTGTTTATTATTTCAGTATTATAATCTATTTGTAAATAAGTTGTAGGAAGTTTATATACTGCTTTACCACTTTTAATTTTAAGTTTTATATCTGCATTAGGAGAAATT
>Ga0181412_1000481_pt1 | contig 17172 bp, 15 predicted proteins | sample 35SPOviralmetaG_FD_130113 | JGI IMG/M metagenome (GOLD analysis project Ga0181412, IMG submission 130113) | Marine viral communities from the oligotrophic San Pedro Time Series (SPOT) site, San Pedro Channel, CA, USA - 35 SPOT_SRF_2012-08-15 | ecosystem: Environmental > Aquatic > Marine > Strait... | reverse complement strand
CTACAGAACCTGTTTTAAATTTTTCAATATTAATCTTTTTTGGCTCAGTCTGATCGTCTGTCCAAAATAAAAACTTATCAAGTATATTAATACCTGTAATTAAATAGTCTTGTGAAAAATTAAGTATACCAGCTGTATCTACTAGAATTGGCTTTACTAGATCTGTAGTTTGATTATACTCTGCTATAGCGCTTACGCCATAAGGAAAGTCACCTGTCTTGGAAGGTGCTGATATAAACCAATATATACATTCAGTTTCATCGTGACGTATTGATCCTACTACAACAGGATCTTGAAGAGAGTCTATGTAGTCTGAACTCCAATTCTCACTACACCCCTCACAGCCACGCTGTTCCCTGTTTCCTTTTACATTTTGTAAAGTACCTACATTAGATCCATCTGAGTTCGCTAAATCTAAATTTAACGCATCGCGATACTCACCATTTGGCAACAACCGCTCATCAAGATCTTTATTCATTCTTCCTGATTGAAAGGTATGGATAAATTCTGGCATATATTAATGTTTTATTTGCTTAGATTTATTACGCATAACCTGCGTAATCTCCTCTATTTTGATGTTTGATAATCTTAATTTAGCATTACGTCTAGCGGCTTGTTTCTCTCGTTTAAACCTTGCAATAATGTACTCTGGAGTGTTTATTCTAGTTGATAAAACAGCGTGAGCTATATATTTATATAAAGCTTCTTCGGCAAATTTATGAACAGTCATCTCTTCGTCTTTGCCAAGCCCGTCGCTTATATATTTTAACGTGACAATACGGTTTACCATGTCTGAACTAAAATGTATTAATCCTCTTATTTGATCTATATAAAAAACGCCGTTTGATTGTGCGTTTTCAGGATTAAGACCATATCTTCCGCCTAAAAAATGTTGATCTAATAGTTCTCCGTTGTTATTATTTTTTAAATAACTTTCATCTCTGTGTTTTGTTTTAAACTTTTTAAGAGTCTCGGATTCTTGAGCATAAATTATTTCACCATTACTGTCAAAAGTATACTGGTAATCACTATCTTGCACAATTGGCAAGGGATCACTAGTTTTTATAGCTGGATATATAATGTGCTCTATTCCGTTGTTATCAGTCCATGTTAATTTGACGTAATTAACATAGTCTTGAGGTAAAACCATATACAACTGCGGTCCTATTTCTATTTCTTGAGACTTAAACGAAGGTAATAAATCAAAATTAAATTCTTGTATACCTCTTTGTGCGTGGAAAGCAATGTCAGTTCTTTTTATTTTACTAATAATCTTACCTTCACCTACATAAGAAATAACGAAATTATTTATAATATCTTTTAAAGATATAAACTGATAATTACCATAATCTTCATCTAAGCTATTCCAGATACCGTCTGGACCTTCGTAGTACTGCTCATTAGTTTGATTTATTAGTGCCATTTATTAAGATTTTTCTTGTTGTATAGTTTCTATCTCTTCTTGATTAACCGCGTTGTATAAATTATAATCTTTTATTAACAAGCCAGATAATTCAAGTATTTTCACAACTAACTCTGTTTCTTCTGATGGTTCTAATTCAAAGTCAACAGACTGAGATGCGTTGTATAGGGGTTCATCAAAAACCATAGTGTAAGCCCATTGAACTTTTGCTGGTTTTTTTATATAAGTACAAGAAATATTATTTGTTAGCTCAGACGCTCCGTATACGTTGAGTCCAGTGCTGTTTTTAGTGTATATAGGGCGTGTGTTAACGGGTTTTGTTAGTGGTGATGAGTTTATGTACAAAATTTCGTTTTGATTAACCTTCTCAGCTTCTATTTGCTCAGTGCTTGATGTGCCAAAACTATTAGTTGTTGTATTTGAGTATATTACTGTCCCTAGCCTATATACGTCTGTTGGTAAGTTAAATAAGTTATTTATAGCATCATAGGTTAGTGATGCTGAAGTTTTAAAGGGAGATATTTTTTCATCTAACATATTTAACATGTCAGAGTATTCAGTGCTGTTACCAGGGATTCTACCAAACTGGTTTATATCGTAAAAGTATTGTTCGAATAAATCTTCTTGCGCTTGGTTAGCAAATAAGTTAAATTCTTGAGCTGTTACATAGCCTCTTTGTTCTTTGTTAAGTATACCAAGAACTCGCTGGTAAACACTATCCACGCTTATTGCCATTTGTATATTTTTTTATTATTTATAGTAATTAGGCCACTATTATAGCGGCCTAGCTACTATAACTTGTGACTTATAATTTTTTAATTATATGTTTGTAAACTTCCATACCTTCGTCTGTCTTAAAAAACGCAGCTAGCGCAGAATAAGGGTGCTCATCAAAAGGAACGGTCATTAGTTTTCTACCTGTTTGACCGTAACTAAAAGTTCTTTGATCTTTAGAAAGCTGTAAGATTCCAGCGTTTGTTGCTTTAATACCAACATTTCTTAGTTCAACGTTTTCATCGCTTGCTAGTTCTAAAAATAGTAAAGGATTTCTTTTAGCAAACAACAAACAGTCTCTTTTTAACTCACTAGAAGTTAAAGCGTCTACTTTACTACCATATTCAACTCTTAAAATAGCCTCTAATTCTTCTATTTCCATTTTTTGAGCAGTTAACAAAGCTTGTATTTCATACTCCATATATGCTAGCTGATCAATAGATTCTTCAACGGCGTTGTACTCTTCATAAAGTTGATCTTTAAGAGGGTGATATAACGATAATAGTTTTTGTAAAGCAACTTGTTCTTTTGGAACTGCTAGTTGACCGTCTCTAAAAACTATTCTACCTAAAGTAACGGCTCCTTTTTGTTCGTCTACAAAAGGAGAGTTTTGATTAGTAGCATATCTTAGCTCTCTTTGAATGCCTTTTTCTTCGTCAAACCATAACAAAGATTTTTTTTGAGAATGTTTAGAAGCTATATTATATATAATAGGGGTTCTTCCATTTTTTAAAGTATATAATCTATCTCTATAGTCCCATTCTGGTTTTTTTGGTGCTGCAATTTTTTTTTCAGCTGCAATCACTTGAGGTGCAACCTCAATATTTTCTTCTGCTTTGACTTTTTTAGTCATAATATAATAAAATTAAATAATTAATAAAAGTAATAATTACCCCCGTTGGTTTAACGAGGGTAAGAATTACATTAGTTTGAATTAATCTTTACCGAAAAGGATAAAGTTGTTCGCTGCTTGAACACAAAGACATCTTTCTGATAAGAAGTTTACGTTCATTTCGTCAATGTCAGATGAGAAGTTTCCTCCAACAGATCCAGTTACCCAAGATTTTAAACGACGATCATCAGCTTCAGAAGCTCTGTATCGAACATGTAAAAATGGTCTTTGGATGTTTTGACCTAACATTTGATCATAAACAGTAGAAGTTCCAGCTGGTACTAAAACACCCAACACGTTGTCAACAAGACCTCTAGTTGTAGAGTCGTTTAAGTATTTCCAGTCTGTTTTGTAAAAATCATAAGATCCTCTTCTAAAACCGCTAAAACCTAAGTTAAGAGCCATATCTCCAGAATTTTCAAAAACACCGTAAGATGTTCCGTCTGTTCCATAAGAATTTTGATTAGCTAACATTATATCAATAGATAAAGATGTTGAGCGATCTAAGAATAACATATTCTCTTCAATTGCTCCTTGCTTGTCTAGCTCTGCTAATATTACGTCAAACTCTGCAACACCTTCACCAGCTCCAGTGCCACCAAAATTAGGATCATTGTAAACAAGACCTCTACTTTCAATCGCGGCAAATAAACCTTCAGAGCCACTAAATCCTGCAGCACCAGCTGAGTTAGCTGTAGTACCATTGTCAACAACAGCTTCAACCATTGACATTTCTAAATAGTCTTCAAAACGAATACGAGCTTCGTGCTCTGATTTTAAATACCAAAGATATCCACCAGTTCCAGCTTCAGTAGTAACTTCAACCCAACCAATTTGAGCAACATCAGAACCATTTACGTTATACTTATCACGTAGAATAATTGGTTTGTTTTCAAATTTAGTAAATTGAGCGTCAATAGAATTTACTGGTCCAATATTACCAGCAACACCAGTTCCACTACCTTTTTTATACTCAGATCCATAGACAAAAAGTTTAACACCTGTTAAAGCTCCACTTCCAAGTGTGTCTAAGTTACCAGCACCATAAGGAGCTACGGTAATAGTACCATCTCCGGGTGAAGTAGCTACTCTAGCTTTTACTGTATTAACTCCTTTTGATATAACTATTGTAGCGCCTACTCCTACTAAACTTCCTTTTTGAGCTGCGGTTTGTAAACCTGCTGTTCCAGCCGCGTCATCTATAAAAGTAATTGTTGTTGTTGCGCTACCGTTAGCTACTGTACAATCATCAAAAGCGATGTGTAAACGCCCTTGCTCAGACCAAATAACTCGGTCAGAAGCCATAGGCATTTCTGCTCCTACCATTCTTAAGAATCCAGAAACTGTACGGTTGCCGTAGCGTTCTACTTCTTTTTCGTATACTTCTGGTAGGAATTGAGAAGTAAACGCCATATCTGATAAAGATAGGTAATTGTCTCCAAATAAACCTTTTACGGGTCTTGGGGTAAGATGGTTAAGTTGTGCGCCTGTTCCGGCGAAATCACCTGCTGCCATAATTTTAATTTTTTAGTTGTTATTTTTTTATTCTTACTTTTAGTTTTGAAGTATCAAGTCCATTAACAGATTTTACAGTCCAGCCGTTTGATGTTGTAGTTTTTTCATGGCCCCGTCTCGGTTCCATATCTACGTTCTTAGCTGTGGCAACACTGTTTCTTATAGCATCAGATTTTCCTTGCTCATAAAAATGTTTTGCAACAGCGTCGGGGTTCATAGCTGTAAATAAAGATTTGTGATAACCCAAAGCGTCTGACATTTCATTTTTTTCATTCAAGAACTTCTTGACAAAATTATTAATATCACTTTGACTTGACTTTACCTCATTAGCGTTTTTAACATTAAAACGATATTTTTTGTCTCCAACGGAATATTCAAAACCTTTGAAATTGTCATTGAAAACATCGTTTGTCTTGCTCGTAAACGTTGTTTTTTGTTGTTCTTCAATCTTAACAGATTGTTGTTTTTCTTTATTATAGCGATTAAAAAACTCAACCGCTTTTTGTTGTTCTGGATTTAATTTTGATCCAGCTTTAATATCTTCGTAGTATCTAGACTTTAAACCATCTAAGTGATTTTTAGCTTTTGCTAATTCTTCCTTATGGGCTATTTTCTTTTTACGTACATCTCTTTCTTCATCTAGCTCTTCATCGTAGGCAAAATTATCTTCCATTAAAAAGTCAATTTCATCTTTATCAAGATGAGGTCTAGTATTCTCGTAGTACTCTCTAAGCAACTGAGTTTCGTTTAACGCAGAGTAATCAGTATTAAGTTTTACATAATCCTCTAAGCTTCCGCCTGTGTCATTCATAAAATCAACAGCTTTTTGAATGTTTTCTGGTAACTCAATCCCTGTGTCAGCCTCTATCAAAGCTTGCTCTACCTTGTCTTCAAGCTCTTCAGCTTGCTCTACAACCTCTTTTTCTGTTATTTCTTGAAGGATAGGTTGCTCGGCTTGAACAGGCTCTTGTTGCTGAGTTTGTTCCTTTATTTCTTCAACCACGCTCTCTTCTTGGGATGCGGTTTCTTCTTGGGCTGCGGTTTCTTCTTTGGCAGTTTCGCTAATATTGTCTTCTTCTTTCTTAGAATCAACATCTTCTTGCGTTTTATTTAGTTTTGCTAAATCCACTTTTATAACGCCTTCACTGTTTTGAACTACTGGTCCATCTATTTCAACTTGTTTTTTAACTTCGTCTTTTTTAGATTCTTGTTCTGTGTTTTCTTTCATGATAAAATATTATATAATTATTATTTATTATAATCACCTAGGTTCAAAAGAACCTAAACCAAATCCACCTTGCATTACATCATTTCCAGATGATTCAAAGTTTTTTGGCGGTAAATCTTCTTTTCTTTGTGCTATTAATTGACTTTGTTGTGTTGCTTGTATCTTAGTTCTTTCGTCTTTTCGGTCTTCTTTTATTTTGTCTTTTGAAGAGACAACATTAGACTGCATTTCTTGAAGTTTCATGTTTATTTGAAACTCATACGCCATCAAGCCTTTCTTCAGCTCTGCTTCTGTTGTAAGTTTTTTAGATTCAAAACTTAATTTAGCTTCTTCTAATTGTATTTTGCTTTGAGTAAGAGCATTTTGCTTTTGAACCTCTAACTGGGCCGCAACTTGCTGAGACTGCTGATTAGCTTGGGCTTGAGCCTGTATGTTTTGTTTCTGCATTAGCTGGTCACGCTCTAGTTTCTTTTTTCTTCTTAATTTAAGAAGGGAATTTGCTAGCTTTATATTTTTTACGTTTCTAATATCTATTGCATCTTCTAGATCTATAGACTTTTGAGTTATAGCTGTTTGTATATTGTTTTCTAGAACAGCTTTTTCTTCTTCGTCTGGCTGTAGTTCTATGAATATACCAAAATCATACAAATGTAATTCTCTCAACTCATCTAATGTGGCTATATTGTGAACACCAATTTGCTGTATAAAAGCATCTCTGGTTGGTGAAAACTCTAGTATATCTGATATTCTTAATGAAAGATTTTCAGCTAAGTCATTAGTTATAAATAAACCACTTGTTAATATATGTCTAGTAGCTGTATTTGAGTTTGCTGCTGCTAGTTTTTGAACACCAACTAAAGCGTCTTTTGAAGGTGTGCTGCCATCTCTAGCTTCGTTAAGACCCGTTACGTCGCGGATCATTTGAAGATAATAATTGTATGTATTTATAAGCTGAGGTATCTTATTACCACCAGACCCACTTGCTATCTCTTGAATAGGTATTTTTCCAGGATTTAAATCACCTTCTTGAGTGAATGATCTACCTATAACAGAACCTGTTTGAAAAAACATATTTAAAGCCTCTTGAGGATTGTAATTTGTACCATTACCAAGATCAACTTCAGATAATCCATCAGCGTCTAAATAAACACCATCTGGTACCATACGTGATAACACTTGTTGTAGCTTTAAATGCGTAAGCTGTATCATGTCCGCAAAACCAGTAATCCTACTCACTAAAGACTCTATTTTACCTCTATACATTCTAGGCGCACAAATACTGTAATTCATCTTAACTTTAGTAAAATCACTTTTTGGCCTTAGCATGTTTTTAGCCATTTCCCACTTTAGCAACTTATTTGTACCTAGAACTAAAACACCCTCATATAGAACTTCTAATGATCTACCTACTTTTTGTATGCCATATTGTTCTAGTATTTCGTCTGGTGGATTAAATTGATCATCTTTTATTATTATTTTTTCAGCACCAGTTGATGTTTCTTTAACCTTATAAACCTCGTTCATGTAGGTTTTATAGTTGAAATATAATATTTGAACAGTGTTTGAATCAGAATTATCAGAGGTCGACATTGTGGTACCATAGGAACCGTTGTTTTGAAACGACGTTTTAGTTATGCTTTCTAAATCATCTTCACTGAGATTAGGAAATTGTTTTTTTAATTCATTTATATGAACTGATTTTATTTCACCTACATAATATATATCATCAAAGTAAGGAGAATCTGTATGCGAGTAAACCATGTAAGCAGGATCGACGTACTCCACCACAGCTCCTTCAGATTCAGAAAATCTATTCTTTACAGCTCCAATACCTAATGTTGTTAGGTCGTAGTTGACTCTTCTTCTCGTTAAATCATATTTATTACCTTCTAGCAGCACGTTTATAGCTTGTTCTTCAGCAACCTCAACGTTTTGTTTATATGTTAACTGCATGTGAAGCTCTAATTCTTCTTTTGTTTCTGGCAAAGACTCTGGTTTGTTTTCAAAAAGATTTACACCTAGATTCTCATTAACATACTCGTTAATTTCTTTAGTTTGTAGATCTCTTATTATAGATTCCATGTAAGCAGTACGTTTACTTATACCGTATGGGTCTTGAGAGTATGCCTTTATGTCAAAAGTTCTTTCTGATATACCATTAACTACAATATCAACAAACTTAGGTATAATGGGTACAGGTTTCCAGTCTAAGTTAAGGTAAGATAAATCACCGTTTATGGATAATTCATCTTTATACTTCTGCGTTGCCTGTTCGCCTCTAGCATATAATCTTAATTCGTGAAACGTGTTTTGGTTACTTTTATATCTATTAGCACCGTTTGTAGTTTTAAACCACTCGTCTTGTATAGCTCTACCAACCTTTAAGCCATACTCTTGAGAGGCTTTTTCTTGATCACTAGCAACTTGACTAGGAAAAAAACTTTTTACAACTGACTCAGCCATATGTTATTTTATTATTTTTGATAAACTACCGCTATTACTAAACTTAGCGATTTTTATATTTATTGGTTGTTTTTCTATTTTAGCAACAGGTCTATATAAGTGTCTATTGCAAGCCATTATAGCTAACCCAGAACTTATAGCTGCATCAAATTTTGTTCTTTTATTTATATCAAACTTAGCCCAATCACCTAGCGTTCTGTTAAAATACATATCACCATATTGAGAGTCTGATTTTAATCCCACGTATTTATCTATATAAGACTCAATAGCAGCCGCGTGGGCTTGTTTAATATCTTCGCTAGAGTTAGGTATGCCTCCTATTTCTTTTTCAGCAATTGATAATTTGTTCCAAATTTTATCAGGCCTGTTCATAGAATAACCTCTATATCCTCTTCTCTTAAAATAGTATAACAACCTAGGTTTATTGTTTTCAGCTAAAATTGGCATGCCGTAAAAAACACAAGCCATTAATACGTCTTCAAAAAACATTTCAGCAGTTTGCGGTCTGGCCACGTACTCTAAGAAAAAAGAATTAGGAGGAGCATCCTCCATGCTAAACTTAGTCAAGCCGTGCAGCGCGCCTTTAGATCCATTACCATCAACTGTTCCTGATATATCATAACTATCACAGCCAAACGCGCCAATATGTTCGTTACCTGGATGCTTTACGCCGTTTTTAATAACCTGCTTGTTTTGTAAAGAATAATTTGGAACCCAAGTTATTTTAAATCTTCCATTAGAGTTTGGTAAAAACTTTACAACACTATCTTTTATTCCGTTCTCCCATTGAAAACTTCCCGTGGAAACAATGTTTGTGTTTCTCAAGTCTTCGTTATAATCTATTTGTTCGTATATTTTTACTAAATTAAATATACTGTTTTTTGTTTCATCTCTAAAAGCGTGCTCTTCAGTTCTTGGAAATTGTCTATAAAACTCATTTAGAGCATCTTGATCGTTTTTTAAGCCTTCGGCTTCATTGTTCCAATGCTCTACAACCCCTATATCTATTAAGTCTCCGTGAGGACCATTAACTTCTTTTTTTGGAGTATCAAAAACAGGGTGTCCATAAGAATCAATGAATCCCTCGTAGTTCCATTCCATAGGTATGAACAAAGAATATAATCCTGAGCTAGTCTGTCCATTCCTGTTTCTTTTACTAGCATCTGAGTTGTAGTATAATTTTTTAAAATTTTCTCCACCTTTATCTAATGAATTAGAAGTTGAACCCATCATGCACTTACCAATAACCCTAGATCCTAACCTAAGGCAGGTTTTTGTAACTCTCCAGTTATTTAATATATTGTCAGGTCTTTCCCATTTACCGCTTTCGTCATGTACTAATAAAGCTAGTTTCTCACCATCATAGCTATTGTCGCCCGTGTTTTTCCAGTCAATTGTTGTGTCTAATCCTTCAAGTAACTCTTGGTCTTTTTTATTTTGGATTGACTTCCTGGTGAGTCTTGACGCGGGAATTCTATAGGCAAGTTCGGTTTTTGGCCTGTCCATACCGTCCTGGATGGGCTTGAAAAAGAAGGGGTAGTTGACTGATATTGGTACGACCTTATCTGTGAACATTTTCTTAGCATCGGCTCCAGACTTAGACAAGATACCATACCGTGCATCTGACGTAATTGTTGCCAAATTAACGGCTTCCGCTGAAGACATAAAAGAAAATCCGGAACGGCGGTTTTTAAGATAACACATTCCGTAACATCGTGGATCTGCTTTACAAGCTTCCCAGAATATAAAGAATAATCTGTTTGCTTCTCTAAAGTCTGGTTTCCCAACATCAATCTTGGACCACTGCAAGTACATAAAGTGAGCGCCAGTAATGTAAGTAGCCAAATCTCTATTATAGAACCAATGGCCTTCTTCTCTTTTTTTAAATTCATTATCAATATAATTTTCCCACTTAGCTTTAAATGTGTCTGGATAATCTCTCCATTCGAACACGCTAGTAATGTTTTTAAGCTCTTTAGGGTATTCTTTTGGCTCCCACCTGTTAATACCTTTGTTTATATTTTTTGGCACTTTAGGAAGAGCTATTTTAAGACCTTGTATTTCATAGATCTCACCTATTTGACCTGTTTTACTTATAACTATAATATCATTTTCTTTATTATAGCCATATTTCCATTTTTTAGATTTATTTAATCTACTTAATGTATTTGTTTTTACAGGTTCTATTATTTTATATAAACTTTGCTCGTACATTATTTAGACCTCCTTTCCGCAAAACCACTAAAAGTTTTTTTAGTTTCATCTTTTGGTTTATCTTCTAAAATAGCTTCTTCTGATTGTATTCTTGTTAATATTTCAAACGCGTCAAATATAGCTAGTTTTTTAGTAGCTGCTGCATTTTTTAGTCTATCAGCTGATATATCATCGTCTGAATCAACAATAGGCTCTTTAGCAACCTTTATTAACTCCTCAACTGCCTTGTGTCCAGCTTGGATTATATTCTTCTTCGTTTCCTTTATGTTCATATTTAATTGTAATAAATTTATTTGGAACCCTGTATAGTCTCTCATTTTCTATAAAAAACTCGTATTCAAAACCAGGCTTAAAAGAAACTAGCGAACCTTTTTCCATGTAACCATCACTATGCTTAACCACGCCTTTACCAACAACCTCATTGCTAAGTTCCATTATATTATTTTGTTGCAGTGGTTTAATAAAAGAAAAACCGCTAACGGCTTTCCATTTACCGTTTCTTTTATAAGCGTAAACTTGATCTTGTTGAACAAAAAACAAGTCTTCTTTAAAATAACTTTTGCTATTTTTTTCTTCACCTCTTATATCATAAAACCTTCTAAAAACATTATGATGCACTATTATTTCATCACCAGTCATTATTTCAGAGCAAGAAGTTAATGGTGTAGAAACAACAACACCATGCCTGCTAACATATTGATGATTTTGCATATCAGTGTTTAGTATTAATTCAGAACCATTTATGTTAATATTGCTGTTGTTTCTTTTGTTGAATGGTTTTACTATAAAATTAAAAACACTGTTCATTAGTATTCTAAATTATATTCAACAGCAATTGCCATGTTTTTATTAAAATCTTTCCACGGAAGTATTTCGTTATTTTTTTTAATATAGATAGAGTACTTATTATCTTCTTCTATTATATTTTCTATAACATGACCGCCATACACTTCTTGCCCTACGGCATAATGCATAGCGTCGTTCTTATAATCACGACCTATACTAATTTTTCTTACTAGACTCATTTTCTTTTACTTTGCCATCATTAATATCGATACTGACATCTCCATATGAATCTTTTAACTCGTCTTGAAACTTTTTAAGGTCTTGTTGAACATTTGATACACTGTGCAGTAACCCGTGTTTTTCAATTTCTAGCTCCCCTAGTTTTAATTGATGATGATTGTAGTTTTTTACTAAATCTTGAAGCTTAGTTAATTCGTCTTTTTTAATTTTTTTTGCCATTTTATTTAATTTAAGTGTTTAACATATAGTTAAGTATTACGTGTTTACGTGTTACTTTAATCTTCTATAGTCATAGTTACAGAAGTTGGGTTTTCTAATTCTGAAATCTGTGAAGCAATGCCATCTTCAATAGATTCAACTTGCTCTTCACCTATAGCGTCTTTAGTCCAACCAACAACTATTTCGTTTGTTAGTTCATCAAAAGGTATAAAGTCAGCTTCAGTATCTAAAGTTACTACTTGAGTTCCGATACTTGTTGCTGAATAATCTTCTTTTGTTCCTGTTAGAATCCAGTGCACATTATACACTACATTTGTTTCACCTTCTTCTTGAGGGTGTACATCTACTGTTTTACAATTCCAATTGTATGTTATCATTTTTTATTTTTTAATTACCTGGGTTGCGCATCTTATAGGTACTTGCGATGTCCCCTTAACGTTTACCCAGTTTATATCTATATATCCATCGCAAATTTTAATATTTTTAACTGTTCCGCTAACCGTTCCTTTACAATCAGTAACATTTATACTTGCGTCAGAGCCATTAGCTCCATTTGTGCCGTCTGCCCCAGCTGATCCCGTTGCTCCCGTTGCTCCCGTTGCTCCCGTTGCTCCCGTATCGCCTTTAGGTCCTTGGGGCCCAGTATTACCCGCGTCACCTTTATCGCCTCTAGAAGCAGCCTGCGAAGAGTCTTTACCAAAAGCGGACTTTACAAAAGAGTGCAGCTCTTCTAAATCTAGTCTAATGTTTTCTATTTCTTTTAAAAAATATATTGACTTTGTATAGTTATCATGGTCATTTAAAAGCTCAGTTATATCTGATACCGCAGCTATCTCTGAAGCTACATTTGATGGCACAACTATCTCTCCATTAGAATCTTTATAGGCTCTTGATGTGTCTCCACTTTTATAAAGCTTTTTTGTTCTTATGTTATCGTTTATATTAGCCATATTAAGTAATGTTATATTCGAGTGTTATAGTAATAGCTACGGCTCCCATAGTTTTAGAAGCTGTTCCAAAGGCGTCTGTAGTTTGATACAAAAGACCTACTAAATCTCCTGCATTAAAAGTAAAATCATTATTTCCAAATTCATAATATGCAGTCATATTTGCACTAGCGGTATTAGCAACTGTTGCGGCATATACTGTTGAAGATGTAGTACCGTTTGTGTGTTTTTTAAAATTAACTGCAGTTGCAGTAGGTGTTGAACCCCCTCCGTGTCTTATATATACTTTTTTAACCCTGCCGCTATAAGCAGCAACTATTCTATTGTATGCTTGAGCGCTATTTACCGTGGCTGTAGTATTGTAAGCGGTGAATTTATAGTCAGAGCTTTCTGTTTTTTCAGCTGCGTAACTAATTACGTTTTGTTTAATATAACCCTTATAAGCGTCTGTAGTTGCTGTTGCAGTAACCGTACCCTGTACGTTTACATTTGTAGTATTTACAGCAGGAGTGCCAAAGTATATTGTTTCGCCGGAAGTACCAGTATTTATATAAGTACTGCTGAAGGATTGAAATATATTTAAATATAGATTTGACGTACTGCCTTGATAAAACTGCATTGAGCCAACAAATTTTGAAATACCATGAACTTCTAGCTTTCCGCTTGGTGCTGTTGTACCGATTCCGACATTAGTACCTTTAATTCTCATAACTTCACTAGAAGTATCACCCATAAAACGAGTATTAAAACCTTCACCATCCCAATCACCTAGAGTAAGTAAATCTGAGGACCAAGTTGCAAAAGGTTTTGTTTCTATACGATAACCATCACCTCCATTAGCGTCAATTTCTCCGTTTACTTCTAGTTTTGAAGCAGGACCGTTAGTATTAATCCCGACGTTGCCAGAACTGTTAATGCGCATTTTTTCTGATGTTCCAACTAAAAACAAATGATTACTAGCTATGTAGTTAAATGTTTTAGACCCGTTGTCAAGCGTACCGTATGTTGACTCTGCTCTAATACTAAATTGGTTTGCACCAGCTGTATCTTTTAATCTTAAATACTGTTCACCTCTAATTTGTCCATCTACATCTAATGTATAACTTGGACTAGTCGCCCCAATCCCGACGTTTCCTGATGAGGTTTTGATTGTAAAAACATCTGAACCATTAAGATTTACAAACATTCCGCCGGAACTAGCATCACCAATTAGCCTTATTCTAGCCTGCGTGTAAGGGGATGTTTGCCTGTAATGATACCATTCAGATCCAATAAACCCGGGATCATTACGCCAGGAAATACCTCCCATGCCTGGAGAACTATTGTTCCAATGAGCCAATAAGCCTTGAGAAGGATAAGAACTGGTAGAGTTTAATCTTATGTTTCCATTTTCTACAGTAAGTTTATCGGCAGGACTCGTCGTTCCAATACCAACGTCACCAGCATGATTAATAGTAACTTTTGTTGACCCTGCCACGTTTTGGAATCTAGCTATATCTTGAGTATTTCCACCGCCGCTAACCTCAAGACCTGTAGATTGTGACGAGTGTATTTTAGCTCCTATACCACTCCCGCTAACATGAAGTTTAGCGTTAGGACTTGTTGCTCCAATACCGACGTTGCCTGGGTTTGAAAAATAAGCGTCAGTACTGCTTCCGTCTAAGGTTAAATATGTAGCTATTCCACCAAGGCCATCGTCTGATTGGAATGTAATATCACCGTCATTTGCTGTCTGTCTTAAAACTAAATTTGAACCTAAATCAGCTTGAATCATATTACCAGTACTCGTACCTAATCCTCCGCCTGGGTCTATATTGTTGTAAGTATACAACTTTAAAGACATTGCATTAGAAGAAGTTCCCGTTGCAAGACCAATAACATTTCCAGTGCCTGCTTTACCATCCATTAGCAAGTCTCCAGTCATAGTTCCACCAGCTAGTGGAAGATAACTACTTAAATCACTTGATGAAGCTGCTCCTATGTCACTAAGCACCTGCGTTCCGGTTCTATATTTAACTCTATCAGACTGTCCTGGATCTGAAACTAGAAATTTATCTGTGTCACTAGTTGCGTTTGCAAGATTTTCTATATTAACCCCATCTTCTATTTTTAGTAGAACATCTACATCCATTGAAGAAGATGAAATATTTAATTCACCTCCGTTACCAAATCCACCAGACGTCCACCTGTAAGTGTTAGAAGTTACGTTTACAGCATTCCATTTTGTACTACTGCTTCCAATTGCAAGATTTTTTGTACCGGGGTTAAAGTTAGCTACATTAGCTCCTATTGTTGTAGTTGATGCATCAGGAAATAATAAACTACTACCTGTGAAATTAGCTTGATTACCACTTGCGTTTGTTGTTCTTATAGTTCCTACTACATCAAGCTTAGCGCCAGGACCCGTGGTTCCAATACCTACTCTATCATTAGCCGCGTCTGTGTACAACACACCGTTGTCCACGTCAATTCCATTTAAAAATTTTATTGACATAAATTAAATTTTATTATTTATTACGAATAACTTACAGTTTTGTCAGTTAAACCGTTTTTAGCATCGATAACCACCACTCTAATATCTCCTATACCATCAGCTACTAGTTCTGTTCCGGTTAAAGAAAATATAATAGAAATTGCGTTGTTACTTGTGTGGTCGATATCCGCATAAACAACATCACCACCTGTGGTATCGTAAAGCTGTACTATTAAGTTTTTAGAACTTAGACCATGTGTAAATGAAGCTGTGTTGTTACCCGCCATCGCGCTAACATCAATAAGAGCCGCGGCTGTTGATAATTGTGTATCAGTTCCTGCATTAGCCCAAGAAAAAGTTCCATCACCATCAGAAGCTAGTACTTGACCAGCTGTACCGTTAGATCCTACTTTAAGTTCTGAAGCTCCAACAACATTAGCGTCTATGCTAGCATCCAACGTAACTACAGCCGTTCCATTAAATCCAACAGCAGCAGCTGTAATATCACCAGTTATAGAAAAGTTTCTTGAAGTTTCTAATGCCGTAGCTGTATCAGCGTTACCTTCTAAGTCAGCAACTAATGTACCAGTTGTAGCGATAGTTCCCGTGCCAGCTGGCTCTGTAGTTGCAATACCTAAAGCAAATTTTGGTGTTGAAATACCAGTGCTGGCATCATACCACATACCCGGGTATTTTGTCCCAGAAGAAACAATCTTACCATACCAACCAATATCTGAAGCGTTAGCTGTATTATCTTTAGCATACTTCATCATATTGTCGCCAATAGCAACAGTCGTAGAATCTATGGTGGTCGTTGTACCTTGAACATCTAAGTTACCGCCTATTGTTACGGTTGTTCCGTCATCTGAAATAGAAGAGTCTTCTATACCTGTTCCTCCTGTTGACCATTTTGGCACTGTGTTTTCTGTACCAGTACCTGTTACTGTACCTGAATTATTGCTAAATGCAAGATTATTCTGCATATACGTTTGTAGAACAGATGTATCCATTCTTTTTATAACGCCTGCATCACTAATTAAAAACTCGTCAGCGCTAGCTAATCCAGATCCTAATTCTGTTTGACCGGAAATAATGTTATTATTAAGCATTCCTGATTCGACCGCATCAGCTGCAATTGTTGTCGAAATAGCTGTTGTTCCGGAACCAGTTACGTCTCCTGTTAACGTTATTGTCTCATTACCGCTGATATAGTTTGCATTATTTGTAAACGTGCTAACAGGTAAACCAGTAACAAAAGTATGTATTTGATCAGCTGTTGCTAAAGCTGTTCCAGCGTCTGCAATAGCAGCTGTTTTAGCCTGTATTGTATTTGTGCTTATTTCTATAGTTTGTCCATCGACTTCAACCTGCAAGTCTACATCACCAGAGGTACCACCTCCTGATAAACCTGAGCCTGAAGCTGTATTAACAGCTGTTATATCTCCGGCATTACCTGAAACACTAACCCAAGCTGTGCCGTTGTAGTACTGCATTGTGTTTGTCCCGGTGTCGTAAAGAAATTTACCCTCAACATTAGAAGCGTTTGTGGTTGTTGTTTTGTGAAGTATCGCGTTTTGTAACTCCGATATGCTTCGTAAGTCTAAGTGATTTAAAAATGGAATTGCCATATTTTTAGTTTAAATAAGCGTACCCACTTTCCGCGGCCGCTAGGTTAATTGTTAAGTTGTTTTGATCTATATATTGTACTCCAGCAAAGGCACCAACGTTTTCATACACTTGGTTACTACTAGAGAATTTTATACTAACGCTTGGAAATTTATTTAAGTTATGGTTTATAGTCCAAGTTGTTGAGGCGTTTATTTGGTTATGCGCATATGTTGCGTCTTGCGCATACATAGATATTGCATATATTTTTTCTAAAGTTAATGAACCATTGCTGGCTATATGTTCTAGCGCAAGATCATAATTGTTTAAATTATTTACATCTTCAGCGATACTTGTGACATCAAATAGACCATAAAAGTTAGGGTCCTCTGT
>Ga0181412_1000480_pt1 | contig 17178 bp, 26 predicted proteins | sample 35SPOviralmetaG_FD_130113 | JGI IMG/M metagenome (GOLD analysis project Ga0181412, IMG submission 130113) | Marine viral communities from the oligotrophic San Pedro Time Series (SPOT) site, San Pedro Channel, CA, USA - 35 SPOT_SRF_2012-08-15 | ecosystem: Environmental > Aquatic > Marine > Strait... | reverse complement strand
ATAGAAATCTAATAGTTGTCAGAATAAGATGCCTCTTAATAAGCTTGAGAATTTTATTAAGAATGCCGAAGGTCGCATTCTATATGTTAACCCCAATGACCTTGACTCTACTGATGGTATTGAAAATCAGGGCAATTCCTTAACGAAACCCTTCAAAACTATTCAGAGAGCACTGTTAGAATCGGCAAGATTTTCATATTTAAGGGGTGATGACAACGACTTAGTAGAAAAAACTACTATCCTTGTTTTTCCTGGCGAACACTTAATTGATAACAGACCTGGTTATACTATCAGAGATAATGGTAGTGGTAATGCTATTGCCGGATCACCGGGTGGCGCGACTTCCAGTGCTCAAGATGAATTAACATTAACACTCAACTCCAACTTTGACCTTACACAGGAAGATAATATCCTGTACAAGTTTAATAGTGTCTATGGTGGCATCGTCATTCCTCGTGGTACTTCTATTGTTGGTCTAGATTTAAGAAAGACCAAAATTAGACCTAAGTATGTTCCCAATCCAACAGATCTAAACGCACCAAATAGTGCGATTTTTAGAATCACTGGTGCTTGTTACTTCTGGCAATTCACATTCTTTGATGGTGATGATACTGGATTAGTATACACTGATCCTAGTGATTTCTCCACTAAAAATAAATCTAAACCAACTTTTTCTCACCACAAACTTACTTGCTTTGAGTATGCTGATGGTGTCAACTTGGTTGGTGGGTATGAACTCACTGACCTTGACATGTATTATAGTAAGGTCAGTAATGCTTTTAACAGAGCATCTGGTAGAGAGATTGATCAAAAATATCCAGCAACTCCAGAAGGATTTTCTAAGCAGCGTCCAGAATGGGAAATTGTTGGTGCATTTGCTACCGATCCTGTTGCTATCGTATCAATTAAATCTGGTGATGGTTCAACTCCAAATTCCATTGTAACTGTCGATACTCAGATTAATCATAATCTAAATTCTGGTACACCAATTAGGATTCGTGGTGTCAGTGAATCTGATTATAATATCTCCGCAAAAGTAGTACAAGTTATTAGTGAGACAACATTTACATATGCACTTCCTGCAGTAAGAGCCAATCTTCCTGCAGGAACTCCTGCGGGGTTACAGTTTGGTGACGCAACTGTTACAATTGAAACTGATACTGTATCTGGCGCATCTCCATATATCTTTAACGTATCCTTGCGTTCCGTCTATGGTATGCAGGGTATGCACGCAGATGGAAGCAAGGCAGACGGTTTCCGTTCTATGGTTGTTGCACAGTTTACTGCTGTGTCTCTCCAAAAAGATGATCGTGCATTTACAAAATATTTTACAGCAGATAGAAAATACGATCAAGGTCAACCAGTACTCAGTACAGGTGAAGAACTTTCACAGAAATCAAATAGTCCTAACGTAGAAAAAATCTATCACTTAGATTCTGATGCTGTTTATAGGGAGGGGTGGCAATCTTCTCATATTAAAATGTCTAACGACTCTGTTATTCAGGTCGTTTCAGTCTTTGCTATTGGTTTCCATAAGCACTTTGAGTGTAATAGTGGTGGTGACGCTTCTATTACCAACTCTAACTCTAACTTCGGTCAGTTCTCACTAGCAGCAGATGGATTTAAGAAAGATGCATTTACAAAAGATGACAAAGGTTTTGTAACTTCTATTATCCCTCCAAAATCTATTGCAGGATCTGATATTGATATTGAATGGGTTCAGATTGATTTAACCAAAACTAATCATATTCTTGGTCGTTCTTCACCAGATGTGCCTTCCGCACAAAATAGAATTTATCTTTTAGGATATGATAAGTTAGACGTTCCACCTCCAATCATTTCTCAGGGTTATAGAGTTGGTGCAAAAGTAGATGAAGAAGTTTTCCTGAGTGATGGCACAACAAATCATGGTGCCAAAATCTTAATGTCTGATGATGTATTTGATTCATCTACAAATACTATTACTGGTACTGTTTCTTCCGCAAAAGTCTATAGAGATGTCTTCATCAATACAGGAGTTACTCAAGATGGAGCATCAACAGTATTCAATACAACTTCAGCACACAAACTGAAAAATGGTGAAAGTATCCGCATTTTTAGTGAAATTGGTGATCTTCCCGATGGATTAGAAAATAAAAAAGTTTATTATGCAATTACACAAGAAAAAAATACTGGTAGAAGCGATAATATAACTCTCGGTAATACACAATTACAGTTAGCGTCATCAAAGACAAATGCTGAGGCACAGACACCCATCTATATTACATCCTATCCTAATGATAAAGCAACCAGCGCACTACTTCAACTTCGTATTGAAAGTAGAGTTTCTGACAAAAAGGCAGGTGAATTAGGTCATCCAATTCAGTTTGATACTAAATTGCATGGTGGATATAATAATGCATCTGGAAGTGCCGTACCTGATGCTGCTGGTGGTTGGTTCGTTCTTACACCAGATGGTAGTGATCTTCTCACTCATGTAAAAAGTATTGCAACATCAGCAACTGATGCTGTTGATGATTCTGAAATTACATTTGTCAAAAGGAAAGCAGACGATAGAAGTTTAGATGAAAAACTTTATAGAATTCGTTATGTAATTCCAAAAGAATTTGATAATACAAGAGATCCTGTAAGTGGATTTGTTCTTCAAGATTCCTCTACAGTCAATGTAAGAGAAACTGCTGATCACGTCAAGACTTCTATCACTAGAAGTGATTATGACTTTGATCGTAATACTAGATTTATTTCAAATTGTACATACGATGCTGGCGGCATTTCTAATATTGGTGGTCCTGGATTTAATATTAGAAGTGATAAACCTCACAATCTTCAAGTTGGTGATGTTGTCATCATTACTGGTGTTAAAGATACTACAAATACAACTGGTATTGAAAATTCTGGATTTAATGGTGAATTTATTGTTGGACATGTTGTAAATGATAAAAAATTCCAAGTATCAAATAAAGACGTATTTGGAACTGTTCATGCACCAGGAGCAACCTTTACTAATGATGTAAATACGAGAAATACAACCTTACCTACATTTAAAAGAAATAATAATCAGAAAAATTTATACATTTATCGTGTAGAAACTATTACAAATTATATTAATAATATTCAGGATGGTGTATTCTATCTGTATGTTATTAACTGCAATAATTCTATTCAAAGTGAATTCACTGTTGATAAGTTCAGTCAGAATGTAACAAATCTCTACCCACAAGAGGACAGAGATAACTTTAATGATAATCCACCAGCAGCAAATAGTTACGCAAAAAGAACACCTATTGGTGAAGTTGTAACTGATGATTTGAAGAGAAGTATCACAAGAGAAACTGTAGACGTTTTCTATGATACTTTTGATCTTGGACATAAGATTACTAGTGCATCAGTTTCAAATACTTCTGCTACCCTAACTTTCTCTAATGATCACCAACTTGGCGCAGTTCGCACAGTTACTGGTCTTAATGGTGGATCAAGTCATACTGAAGGAACTTACTACAACGTAAAACTTCTGAATAGTGGTACCATTAATTGGCATGGAGCAACTGCAAAAGTTGTTGTTGATTCATCTCAAACTGTTACCAGTGTAGATGTTATTGAAGGTGGTTCTGGATATAATTCCACAGAAATTTTAGATATAGATACGAGAACCGCTGAAGGTGGTATTGGTGGTTCAGTAAATGCCAACGTCAGTACTCAAACATCTGGTATTTCTTCCGCAACAGCAGATTATGTTCAGATTACGGGTATTAGCACTGTAACTGATGCATATTATAGAATTACAACTGTTAACGAAAAAAATGAGATTGGCATTGCAAGAACTTCTGGAGATCCAGGTATTTTTGCAAATCATTATGCAGTTGTTGTTGGTAGAGTAGGTATTGTTAATGGTACACCAACAGCTTTAAATAATGTTCTTACTGTTACTACAACAGAAGGTCATGGTCTTGTCGCAGGTAATCAGATAAGATTCACTGATACAAATAATAATAACAAAGGAGATTTCCTGGTATCTGATGTTCCTACATCAACATCATTTACTGTTGATACAGAACTTGCATCTACCCTTGCTTCATCAGTAAAATATGTCATGAAGCATGGCATGTCTGCTAATAATGCCAGTGCAGATTCTTTCGGTGAAAATATTGGCACCAGATCTCTTCCAGATTATGATCATGAAGTTCTGTTCTTAGGTGAAGATATTACAAATCAAGAACAATTTGAGGTAAGTTTACCTAGTGGTTTATCAGACATCATATCTAGATTCCCACTTGGATCTTATGTTCAAGTTGGAAATGAAATTATGAGAGTTAAATCAACTACACTTCCTAATGGAAATGAGTTGCAGGTAATTCGTGGTGCGATGGGAACCATTATTGAACCACACGCAAACGGTGCTCAGATTAAGAAGATTAAGTTAGCACCTATTGAACTTCGTAGACCATCTATTCTTCGCGCTTCTGGTCATACCTTTGAATATCTTGGTTATGGTCCTGGTAACTACTCTACGGGTCTCCCACAAGTTCAAGTTAAAACCCTTACCGAAGATGAGGAATTCCTCTCACAATCACAAGAAACCTCTTGTGGTACTGTTCTTTACACTGGTATGGACAGTGATGGCGATTTCTACATTGGAAACACTAAGTATTCTGCACAGTCTGGTGAGCAGAAGACATTTGATGTTCCAACACCAACTGTAACTGGTGAAGATCCCAACAGACTCTCAGTTGTATTTGACGAAGTTATTGTCAAAGAAAGAATCTTAATTGAGGGTGGCAAGTCCAAGCAAATTCTTTCACAGTTTGATGGTCCCATCACCTTCAACGGTGATGTAAGAATGAACAAGAAATTTGTTCTCAATAATGATTTAAGAGTTTCTTCAACTGGTAGAGTTGACTTCCAAAATACTACTAACGCAAATTCTTGCGATGATGCAAATGCTGCACTGAGAGTTAAAGGTGGTGTTGCAATTGGCAAGAAACTATATGTTTGTGGAAAGGGTTATTTTGGTAATGGTTTAAAAATTGATCAAAATGGTGTAGAGATTGCTGGTGGTAACCTGCAGGTTGATGAACAAACATTCTTGAGAGGACAGGTAAAGGTTAGCAATAACCTTTTGATAACTAGTGATAATAAAATAAAATTTGGCGATAGTAACGAGTTTGTAATTTACCGTGACCCCAGTAATCCTCGTACTTATTTCAAAGATGCAGAAAATGGTGCTCAAATTTTCTTAACTAACCAGTTTGAGGTCAAGAATAAAGATGAGAGCAGCAATCTTATTACTGCCAATAATGGTGGTAGCGTAGCACTCTACGATTCTGGTACGAAAAGAATTGAAACCACAGGTAGTGGTGCAGAGATATTTGGTAAGTTAAAGGTTGGTGACATTGAATCGAGTGGAGATCTTGATGTTGATGGAACCGCTAAGTTTGCTGGTAACACTGTTCAAATCACTAGTGATACTGTTAATGCAAATAATTTTACTGGCACCGCTGATAAAGCAGTTGAATTAGAAATTTACGCTTCTGCAAGATCTACCGGTACAGATGAAAAAGCATTATTGATGGTTGACACGCTAGAGTCTGAGATACCCGGAGCTTCCGACACTGGTACATTTACTAAGGTACGTAGAGATCTGCAGATTAGATTTAAAAATAGTGAATCTAAGTTAATTGTTACTGGTGATATTGTTGCATTTGCATCTGATGATCGTCTGAAGACTAATAAGGTTGGTATTTCTAATGCACTCGAAAAAGTAAATGCTCTCAGTGGATTTACATATAATTGGACCGAGTGGGCAGGTCAGCAAGGAGGTCAATTTAATCCTACTAAGCGATTTGTTGGTGTTTCTGCACAGGAAGTTGAAAAAGTTCTTCCAGAAGCAGTTGCTCCTGCACCATTTAATGATGAATATTTGACTGTTCAATATGAAAAGATTGTCCCACTTCTGATTGAAGCAATTAAGGAACTCTCCGATAAGGTTTCTAATCTTGAAGAGAGACTAAATAACTAGAAAAGCATCCAGAGATGGCGAATTATAACAAGCAGTTTAATTTTCGTAATGGTGTCCAGGTTGATGATGATAATCTGGTAGTAAGTCCAACGGGTCTCGTCGGAATCGGAACAACAGTTCCGACTGAGGCTTTGGATATTCAAGGTGGAAATGCAAAAGTCTCCGGATTTGCTACTGCTTCCGAACTCAGAAGTAAAACTTTAGTTGTTTATGGAAAAGCAGTTTTTGATGAAATCGTATCAGATAAAAATGTAGGTGGTGGTGTAAGTATTCGTGCTGGTTTCATCACTGCAATAGATCCATCAGGAATCGTCACATATTATGGTGATGCCAGATACCTTCAAGGTATGCCAACATCACAATGGTTAGATATAGATGTTGGTTTAGGATTTACTAGCATCTACAATAGAGGTTTTGTTGGTATTTCTACTGATGACCCTAGATATACACTTCAAATTGGTGGCACTACAGACCCACTTAACTTTGGAAGTGGTGTTGGTATTGCTTCAGAAGGAAATATCTATGCAACAGGTATTGTAACAGCATCTAAGTTTGTTGGTAGTGGGGAAGATTTAACTACAATTAATGCTTCTAACATAACACAGGGAACTATTTCCAACGATAGACTTCCAGTTATTGGTGAGAATAAAATACCCAATAATTTTGAAGTAACGGGGATTATCACTGCTGGTCTGTTTAATGCGGATAATATTAGTGCAGGAATTATTACAGCAACAAATAAATTTGTTGGTAATGTAACTGGAACAGCATCAACTGCAGAAAGTTTAACTGGAAGACCAAACATTATTGTTGGAATTGTAACAGCAACTTCTGTTGGAGTAGGAATTATAACAGCAATTTCTGCTGAAGTGGGAATTATTACAGCAACAAATAAATTTGTTGGTGATGTAACTGGAACAGCAACAACAGCATCCTCTCTTACAAGTAATGCTGCTGTTGATATTGAAGATTTAAGTGTTGGTATTGCTACTGCAAATTCGTTTGTTGGAATTGGAACGAACTATTTGACTGGAAGTCTTGCCATTGGTGGAATCAATAATACTTCTGGCAATGACATCTATATCAATAGAGCATATGATAGAGATGGTACAGGAATTACAACTACTGCAATTTCAAATGCTAGAATTAAATTATGGAGTGATTTGGGAGAGTCAACAATTACTATTGGAACTTCAGAATCTACTTTTGGTGCCAATGCTCAAATCAGATATGGAAATAGAAATCCAGCATCAATTTATAGCAATGATCAATCTCTAGATTTTATTAACAATGGTAATGGAAATATTAATTCATATTTACAATTAGGATCATCTGCTGGTATCGATACCGGATCATTCTTCTGGCATAAAGGTGTTGATAGACTAATGGCTCTCACTTATGAGGGTAATTTGGGAATTGGTATAACAAATCCAACAGAAAAATTAAATGTTCAGGGTACTTCTTTCTTCTCTGGTGTAGCAACTTTTGATAATAATATCGTTATCAATGGAACTTTAACTTCAACATTTACAGGCAATTTGTTGAATTCTTCAAGTGCTGTTGTTGTAAATGTGGAAGAACAATTATTAGAGGGAAATGTAAATACTAATACTGGTATTTCAACTTTTAATAGAGTTTCTATAGCATCAACAATAGAAACACCAAATATCCTCGTAAATCAAGCTTCTAGATCTTCAGTTGATCATGTTATTAGTGTAAATGAAAATTCAAGCAAATTCTATGTGGATGATGAGGGTGGAATAGGAATATCAACATCAATTGGTATTGATGATACTAATATTGCAGTTAATTGTATACAAAAACAGGCAGTTTTTGCCGGTGTTGGTGTTGGAACAATTATACCTAGATGTGCTGCCGACTTTGCAGACGCTGGCACTGTTGGTGTAACAACTACTCATAGATATTTCTTACCACCTAGGGTAGGAACAACTGATAGAAATGGTATTGGAGTTACAGAAACTGGTGCCACAATTTACAATACAACCTTGAATAAATTACAAGTCTACACGGGATCTGTTTGGGAAACCTTAACTAGCAGCTAATTATGTCTTTACCAGTATCACCAAAATCATTATCCGCAGCACAAATTGAGCAAGAATTTGGAAGAAACTCTAGTTCCGAATGGAGAATTAGTGATTATAGAAAATCTACCAATCTTGGTGGGGTAGATTGGCCAGTTGATGATGGTATTCCGACATCTAATGAGATTAAGTTTAGTGATTTTTATGGCAAACAGCACAATATAGTTATTCTCATGAGTGGTGGTGATGCTGTTAGGCAAAAAATACTTAAGGATAAAACCAGTATAGACAGCACTGCATATAGGAACACCAATTCAAATGTTAGAAAAACATCTAAAAATATTGTTTATGTTATTAAAAAAATTGGATCTTCAAAGTATGAAACTGGTGATGTTAAAAAGTATTGTGCATTGAGAACACAACCCAATGACCGTTGGTTTGGTGGCAATCCAAATGGTGCAAGGGTTATTATTAGGGTGGGATCTGGTGGTGGATTATATGGTGCAGGTGGAGATGGTGGAAAAGGTGGAAAATATAACCGTGATGGTGCAAGCGGAAATGATGGAAGTAGTGCATTAGGAATACAAGTAGATGTAGAATCTGTGATTGTAGATGCAGGTGGAGTTATCCAAGCTGGTGGCGGCGGAGGTGGCGGAGGCGGTGGTGCTAAAGAAACATCCGAAACCAATAGGAAAGCTGGCGGTGGTGGCGGTGGTGGCGGAGCAGGGTATCCTAAAGGATTCCGTGGTGGAGCAGGAGAAGGAAATAGACCTAATGATTCAGAAAATACTCTTGCAACTGACGGAAATGGGGGAGTCTTAAGGATTGGTGGTGATGGTGGTCGTGGCGGTAATAATGATGGTGAAGCTCGCGGCGGTGGCGGCGGTGGCGGCGGAACATATAATACAACGGGATCAGGTGGAAATGGTGGAGAGAACGGCGGCGGTAGCTCTGGTGATGGTGGTAATGGTAGCGGTAGTAATGGAGAAGGTGGATCAGGTGGAGCAGGAAGAGCTACTGGTAGTAAAGGAGAAAAAGAAAGTGAAGGTGGAAGTCGTGGAGAAGGTGGTTATGCAATCACTAGAGAAGGTTACGTTTCACAAGCACCTAGTGTTAGTGGAGATGTTTACGGACCTGTAGGACAGTATGGAGTTAGTTAAATAGTAGAAACCATTGACTTTATTATGTTATGGAAGAGGAATTGAATGCAACAGTATGTGAAAATCCATTTCCACATTTGATTATAGAAAATTTCTACAATGAAGATGAACTAGAACTGATATGGCAGGAATTAAATTTTTACACACTACCTAATAAGTTATTATCAGCAAAAAAATTTGGTGGAGTTGTAGGGAAGACAGAATCTAAAGGTATTATTTTAGATAATCTTTACAAAAATTATAAAGATATAGATATAAATTATAGAGATATTTCCAATATCTTAACAGTCAATCGCAAATTATTTAACTCTGGTGTTCTAGATGTATTTGCAGATATACATGATTGCTGTAGTATTGCTTCTAAATCAAATAATGATATAACAAAAATTAGATATTATCATGATGGTGAAGGATATGAACCACATACTGATAAAGGTTTTCATTTCTTAGCATTTTCTTATTTTTATAGAGAACCAAAAAAATTCACTGGTGGAGAATTATTTTTCCCCAAATATGATTATGAAGTTCCTTGCGATAATAACTCAATGATTATTTTTCCTGGATGGGTGGAGCATGGTGTAAGAGAGGTAAGTATATCTGATTCAGAATACTTTGAGGGTTATGGTAGATATGCCATCACATCATTCTTTGGATGTAACCCACCATCAGTATAACTTGACAAAATCTCAAATCGTATGTAGACTATGTTTGTTGCTTTTGAAGGATGAGCTTTAAGAACATAGAGATATTTGATAGTTTTTTATCAATACATGAGCATGACTTTGTATTGAATTATTGCTTAGAAGCATCATATACTTATGGAGAGTGGGATAGACCAGAAACACCACCTACAGGAATGGTTCATGAGATTGATAAGACAAATGAGATTTATGAATTATTTGAATGTAGGACTGAAGATCTAGTTACAGACTTCAAACTTAATAGGATGTATATAAATTGCTTTGCACCAACAGAGTGTCCATATTTTCATACTGACGGTCAAAATGGTATAACTTTTTTATACTATTCACAAGATACGTGGGATATTGATATGGGTGGAGAAACTCAATTTGTAATTGATGATGAAATAAAAGGAGTTTTCCCAATACCAAATCGTATGGTTATGTTCAATGCTAATATATTACATCGTGCTACTACATTTAGATCTCGACATAGATTTACACTAGCTATCAAATATGGATTATGAAATCAGAAATTTTTCCAGTAACAGTATTTAAATCTAGAGTTCATGGTAACGAGATTTTAAAATCAATTCTAGTTCCACTTATACTAGATTCTATAGATGAACTAGAAATACCTAAAGACTGGACTACAAACAAGGTTCTTACTTCCTTTGGGCAAGAAAAAGATTTCATCGAGAATAATAAAGACATCATGCTCAATAATTATCATCAGACGATTGATGAGTTTTTTGATAAAGAATATGAACTACATTTTACTGATTTTTGGTATAATGTATATCAAAATGGTGAGTGGCAAGAAAAGCATGATCATCTTGGATCTCAAGTAAATCCCGCACAATTTTCTTTCATTCATTTTTTATCTTATGATAAAGATGAGCATCAACCACCAAATTTTACAGATCCATTGAGATGTATGCGATACCTGAGTATTGAGATGGATTCAAATAATTGTGGTGAAGTATATGTACCAAGAGTAGAAGAAGGGGATTTGTTGATGTTCCCATCATACTTACAACATTTTGTTTCACCTGACAAGGTAACGGATAAACCAAGAATAACAATCTCATTTAATGCCATCGTAACACAATATGGGGATGAGCAAAGAGTTTATGGATAGGGAGCACCTGACCCCCCTTTTCATGCTATACTATCCTTAGTTCAAACGAAACCAGTGACCATCACTCTTCGCCCCCATCAGCAGAATGCTCTGGATGCGATGCAGCAAAATATCAAAGGTCAGATCATCATCCCCACAGGTGGTGGTAAGACAATTTGCATGATCAAAGATGCTAAGCGTCAATTTGATTGTATTGGTTCTACCACTATTGTTGTGGTTGCTCCTCGCATTCTCCTAGCAGAACAACTCTGTAAAGAGTTTCTTGAAATCATTGATGATGTTGCTGTATATCATGTTCATAGTGGTGAAACTGAACACTTTAGTAGCACTAAACCTGCACTGATTGCTAACTGGCACCGTCAAGCGTATCGCAATCAATTGTTTTTCACTACCTACAATTCTCTGCATCGTATTCAGGAAGCAGGTATTCACGTTGATACAATTTATTTTGATGAAGCACATAATTCTGTAAAGCGTAACTTTTTTCCTGCAACTGAGCACTTTAGTAATGAAGATAATCGTTGCTACTTCTTTACTGCAACTCCTAAACACTCTGCCACCATCTTCAAACCAGGAATGAATGATGCTGCTGTATATGGGCAGGTTATTTGCAATGTTCCTGCACCTAAACTGGTAGAAGAGGGTTATATTCTTCCTCCTAAAGTTGTGATTAAGGAACTTCCTCAAGGTGATTACAAACAGTCTGATAGTCAGAATCTACTTGACACTATTGATGACAATTCTTTAGGTAAGATCCTTGTTGCTGCACGTTCTACTAAACAGATTATCAATCTGATTTCTAAGAGTGACTTCTGTGTTCAACTTCAGAAGCGCGGATATAACTGGATGATTATTACATCCAAAACTGGTGCAATTATCAATGGTGAGAAAGTTTCACGCGACAAGTTCTTCAAAACTTTGAACCAATGGGGTCAAGATGATACTCGCTTTGTCATTATGCACCATTCTATTTTGTCTGAGGGTATCAATGTCAAAGGACTTGAAGCCGTGTTGTTTATGCGGAACATGGATTATATTGGTATCAGTCAGTCAATTGGTCGTGTGATCCGTTTAGGTGGCACTGAGAAGACTTTCGGACTTGTATGTGTGCCAGTCTTTGATAAGGTGGGTATTGGTACTGCTAGGAGCGTAAAAGCGGTGGTAGATACTGTGTTTCAACAAGGTGAACCTGCAATTTCTGTAATTAAGCGATGATTGATTTTACTACATTCCAACTTGATCGACTTTCTAAAGTTTTAAGATCAATTAGTGGTTACACTGATAATAATTTAAGATACCCCAAAGCAGGAGAATTAGTTGAGAAAGCACTTGCCGAATATAGCAATGGTCTTCTTACTAGAGTAAATCTCCCTGGCATCGATCTTGTGACATCTGATGGTGTGAGTTATGAATCAAAAGTAACTCAGTTTTCTAACAAATCTCAGATGGCAGTTCGTTCTCTAATATTGAAGAATCGACGTTCTGCTAAGAATCATAAGGATAAATTAGCAGATTATTTTATAATAACCGATGTAAAAAAAGGTAAGGCATGTTGTATCCCATCATCAAAATTTTATAATTTTAAGGATACTGGTGCGGTAATGACTGCGAGCGCAGATCCAGAACTTGCTGATTTTTTCATGACTGGTTATGATTATCTTGAAGAAATTGGGAGTGTACGGGATTATTTTGATGAATCTGAAGACTTTGATCTGTCATTTATTAAATCTTTGTAAAATCTCTAAAGTCACCCCCCTCCCAGCACAAGATGTGCTATACTATCAGTATCCAGGAACCAAACCATGAAGTGCAAAGTTCAACTTTTTAAAGCGGGAACCGTTTTCGAGGAGGTTGTCGTTGCTGTTGATTATTCTGATGCTAAAAGAGTTGCTTTAGCACGAAACCCTGGAGCAACTGTAATTAGTGTTAATGCAATCTTTGGATGAGTTTTCTAAAACCCTTTATTCCCTTTCCGTCTATTCTTGATACCAAACCTAAGAATCCTCTTGGTTATGTAACCAATGATGGATTATGGGCAGCAGTACCCTGTGGTAAAAAATTTGTCATTATACATAATGGCAGTCACGTAAAGGTATTAAAAACTTACAAACAATCTGTTGATTTTATCAACAACCAACGGAAAACCATTAAAAAGAAGTCACGAAAATGACCGATCAAAAACACCAAAAACGACGCGATGCTCTGGGTTTATTTTATGAGAGTGTTCTAAAACCAGATAATCAACTTCGTCAATGTGCTCATAATCAAGAGTGCTTTAATGAATTAATGGAATGGAGAAAAGACATTATACAGTATTTGGATGAGCGACGAAATCAAGAGTTTCATTACAAAAATAAATAAAAATAAAGAGACATAAATTTATGTTATCTACTGCATATCGCCTTCGTCTTGAATCTATTTGTCGATGTATCGTTAATAATGAAGAAGTAAAATTAGATGATATGATCTGGGCAGAAAAACTTGCCAAATCTCATACCCTTGCCAGGGATTGGATGAAGCAAGCAAGACGACAAGCTGCTCAAGATATTGAGGAAGGTAGTACCGACGATTTTTTGAATAGGATGGGATTAGGGGATCCTGACCCATCCAATCATAAAACGGGATTTAGTAGTGCTGACGATATTAAAGATTGGTTTCAGCAGGATAGATCTGATGATTGGCGACAACGTGATTGATTATGTCTGTATCACAACATGGGATCCTATTTTTGAGATGATACGCTATCATTGGGTACACAAGTCCGAAAAGGATCCTGTGCAATTTGTGAAAAACCTCAACCCAAAAGAGGTACATCTTTGAAGCAACTCTTTATCGTACCTGTTAGTGAGAATGAGTGTGTCACTCACGATGGATATATTCAAATTGGCGTGTTTGATCACTCTGTAGAAAAACATCTAAAGTTAAATCCTACTATTAATTGGCAGGAAACATATTGGATGCCAGACATCTGGGCAAATAGATATAAGAGAGTATCATTTCAACAAACCGAAAAGAAAAACGAAGGTTCACCTAGAACTGATAACGCAACAGATAGTCGCCCTAGAGATTTTCCTGAACAAGCGACTAATAGATTAGAAAGAACATTGTAACTAACATAGGAAAACTAATGAACTCAATAGTGTTATACACGAACGGAAATCAAGAATGTGAACGTGCTAGAATGCTTTTAGAAAAACTTAATACTCAAATACAAGAATATAAATTAAATAACCATTTTACTCAGAGAGCATTTGTTTCTGAGTTTGGTGAAGGTGCGGAGTATCCACAAGTTTCTATTGGATATAAGCATATTGGTGGACTTAAAGATACATTACACTACTTTCAAGAGCATAATCTACTATGAATCCAGTAATTTTAATCGGTTGCTTTACACCACTGGTTATTATTTTTATTGTGATGAAACTTGCTGTATGGGTATCTGCTGTTAATACAGAAAACTCTTATGTCGAAGGAGAATCCAAAAAATCACACGGACCTTATGTGGCAAATCCATATGAAGACGTTGATGAAGAGGAAGAGGAATTTACAGATCGCACAGATTATCGATGAAGCGATTAATGAGTGGTATTCGCTTCATAACTTACCAGTTCCTGACTGGAAGTATAACCGAGACCCAGATTGGTGGATAGAATATCTTAAGGAACAGGGTATTGACCCTAGGAATAGATAGTGTTATAATACAATTATAATAACCTCACATTATGGATTACAAACCCTATTCAACTGAATGGCACCGTAAGAGGTACCTTAAAGAGGCGTTAGATAAGTATTTTGATGATTATGTAGATGTTGAAATCATTCGTGAAGACATTTATGATATTCTCCATTCTCGTGCAAGTGAAGCATATGAAGAATATGAACGCATAAACAAACTAACAGAGTCTCTCAATGATTAGTTTAAATTTGATAGATAATTATAGCGTTAGTAAATTTCTGATGGATGATAGAGATAAAAATGAAATTTTGTGGCAACTCCACTCCGTAGGGCAAAAACTGGATCCACACTACATCTTAAAACATTATGTTGTAACAGACGACACCACCGTTTGTGAAAAATATGTGATAGAATACAATCACCGAAAAACAACCAATGGAACTGATCCAACCTGAAGACCCCCAATACTTCACTGAGACATCTGATGGGGATTATGGTCGTCATCAATACAAAGTTGTTTCAAAAACTGGTGAAAGCATTGTAGTTGATGACTATATGCAAGCACAAGAAATTTGGTGGAACCGTGGGAGGGGAAAATATATTTCACACATTGAGGTTTTGGATAGGGAAAAGAGTAGTAAAAATGTAAGTAAAGGATTCAAATGAGTATTAGGTTAGGGGAGTAATGATCAACGACTTTTTAGACAACCTAGGTGCTAGACAGTATGAAAAAATGATGGAGAAAAATGCCACTAAGGAAAAAATCTTCTACAACTCAGAAAGCGAAGGCAAAGAGTTCAAAAATGCCTTCCACGCCCCAGAAAAGTGGGAAATCTGGCAAACAAGCAAGTACGACGAAAAGTTCTGGAAAGACTACAATAAAACCCAGAACAAAGAAGACACCTGAACTTAAACGGAAGAAATTATCACAAGAAGAAATGTTCCCATTCAAAACTTTTCCCTTCCGACTAGAATATAAAGATGGAAATGACACCAGAATCTGCCACTTTGAATGCGAAGAGCACAGAACCAAACACATCCAAAGATACAAACTCCGAAAAGGTAGTTACTTCAGCGACAACCTTACCTGAAGATCCTATCGTTCCTACCCTAATGTTTTTGGGAGTGATACTTGCCACATTAGGTGTTATTGTGCTAGGATACTTCAAAGGTAACATGCACTTGCTTACCACACTTAAAGCCGTTAGGGAGTTTTATTCATGACAACCAGACAATTTACATCATCTAGAGGTGATACCTGGGAGTGGGAAGAAACTCCTGAACTTGTTGCCGCAGTAAAGCAACTGGAAAAATCCACACAAGATACTGCACACAAAATTGCCAACCTTAAACTAAAAAGACCTCATGAAAGACAAATCAATAACGGTTGAAGACTACGAAAAGTATAGTGGAGAGTTCTTCGACAAATACTTTTACGTTGCAAAACAACTGGGCGAAGGTGCAAAGGCAGAAGACATCTTGAAAATTATGGAATCTCTTGGTTCTGTTGTTATGAAGAAAAGATTAGAATCTGAAGGTAAAATTGGACCTTTTGGTTTTATTCGTGATCAGATTGAAACTAATAAGGATGGTGTTCCTCTTGTTGATAAACCAGAGGATGTATATCCAAACACAGTAGCAATCTTTGATGAAGAGTCTGGAAAGTGGGGATGTTATGAACTCGGAAACTGAAGTCAAAAAATCTACACTAGCATCAACACTGGGTCCAAACAATACTATTGAAAAAAATATCCCAGAGGATGTTGTGTGGATTGATGATGCTTTCTATGTTAAAAAAAGTATATTCGGTCTCTTTACATCTATTCTAAAAGAACCACTTGGAGCACACTTTCTCACTGGTGCAACTGAGGATGGTATCATTGAAATGTCAAGATGGCATCTTAAATGTCTCCAAGACGGCACACTCCAAAATTATACCCGTGTGGTAAATTCTGGTGTTGTCAGTGGAAAGTTATGATTCGTTCTATTCATATTTGGTTATGGGGGATGATTGCTGAGTTAGAGCATATACTCTATCCTTGGAAATCATCTACTCCTCCCTCTTGGGCAGCAGAAAGGTATAGTATTGATACTAATACCTTCTATGATGAGCATAATTTTGATAATAATTTACATTTTGATTGGTTAAAATCTCACGATCAAAAACTCAGTAAACTTGAAGAAAATATGATTTTTGTTTTTGATGAAATATATAAATTAAAAACTGAGTTGGAAATTCGTAAGTAATGTATGAAGAGCTAAATTGTTTTGAAGAAGCACTGAAGCACTTCGGAACTAGAGTAGAGATCATCACTGCTATGGAAATGGCGAAGAAATTATCACCTGAAGATGCTTATCAGATGATTAAGGATGAACTCAAAGAAGTTAAAAAGTGTCGTAAACTATTCAAACAGGAGCAAGACTAATGTCACAACCACGCCAAAAAGATCCATCCGATCCACT
>Ga0181412_1000475_pt1 | contig 17311 bp, 16 predicted proteins | sample 35SPOviralmetaG_FD_130113 | JGI IMG/M metagenome (GOLD analysis project Ga0181412, IMG submission 130113) | Marine viral communities from the oligotrophic San Pedro Time Series (SPOT) site, San Pedro Channel, CA, USA - 35 SPOT_SRF_2012-08-15 | ecosystem: Environmental > Aquatic > Marine > Strait... | reverse complement strand
TTTTACGCTAAAAATAGGAAGGAAATTTCTTTAACTTCCTTAGGTAGAAACGCGTACTATCTAATTATCCTAGGTCTCACAGAAATTTTCCTTACATTCTTTGTAATTACTCGCATACCCTTACCGGACATACTGAATCTTATGGACGCATTCATAAGAAGACGCGAGAAATGTTCAAAGGAAAATGTGAAAAAAATGGTTAATGGTGAAAATGTAAAGGCACGTGATTGTGACAATTTCAAAGAGGATGGAGATACCTGTGTTGTTGACAATATACACAAGTTTTATTGCAATTCCGGTAGAATAAATAGAAGTCGTTACGTGATTACGCCGAAACTTGCTTGATTTTGTAGTCTGTGATTTTCACATTTTGCGTGACCTCAGTTTCGAATTGAAATAAGTCTGGGTTTTCTTTCATATCTTTGTGCGTTTCGATGTCAACAACGAAATGATGAACGTTCCTTTTTTTTTGTTTTGATTCGATCGTATAAGTTAAGTCATTAACACCATTGCGATTCCAAGTTTCTGTATCTTTTGCGATCTTCTCGTATTTTTGTGTTTCCTTCAGATTATTGGCCTTTAGATTCATCAACTTGTTTTGTATACTAGTCTCTTCAAGATCAATTATAGAACCATCCGATGGATAACCTATTCCTAAACCATTGTAATGAATACGATTACGAAGCATATCGTCTTCTCCTCCCCAACCTAGCGTATTATTTGGAAACCCGTTTACTTTCTTAAAATCTTTCTCAGTAAACGTTACCACACCTCCGAGAAAAGGAGGATTATTCTCGTTGATATTACCGTAACTATAACGAGTACCACGAATGGCAAGGGCTGTGGGTACTTCTGGGGTTTTCAAATAATACTTCATCAAACGTGAATCCGGTATCATGTCGATGTCAGTAAAGATAAAATGGCCTTTGAGTTTTTGTTTGATTGCTATATCAAAGCCGATATTCTTAAGTTTCCCGATGTTGAATTTACGACCGTCTTGAGACTGCTCAACAACAATGATAGTAACATTTGCGACATCTTCAAATAACTTCGGCATGATTTTTAAGAACTTTTCTTTTTGTTCCACTCTTTTTTTCGTTACATCTTCACGAAAAATCGTTATGATGTTTATATTTGGTTTCGTGGTTGGTTTTTCAAAGAAATCACTCGAACGAACGACGGCTATTTCTTTCAATTTTGAATTGAAGTATTTTAAAATATGTGGTTTGTTGAAAATCTTTTTGTGTAGTTTCTCCGCATTTTCGGAAATTCTTTTACATTTGTCGTCGTTTTCTTTACACCACTCGACTTGTTCTATCAAATTTTCGAGATTTCTCCGGATTGGCACATAATGTTTATACGGAATCAACTCGTTACTATACCACATTTTGAAGGGAGAATCAGGTAAGAGAACAACTGAACCGGATGAGAGCTCAGAACCTAACCGGAAAGCCGATACGTTTCCATCTAAATTGAGAATGTATTTGAATTTGAGCTTATACGTGTCGTCTATCTTATCTTTGAGTTCGATATCAGAATTCTGGACATCAAAAACTGAGACTGGCTCATTCTTCGCTTTTTTAAGACGAGTATTGAAATTCACCAAACCAACATCGAGTAATTCAGGGAATTCTTGTCCTAATTTTGCTGCCTTGAGACGTATGTTTGTTGTAATCTCTGAGCCACAGCCTGTCAATTTTCCTCTAAAAATTACTTTTTCAATTTTTGAATCCCAATCAGTTTTTATGGAATTACCTGGAGTTTTACACGCTCTTTTGGGATTATATTCCGTATAATACTTTCCACTATACTTTCTCCAGTCGTCTTCTGTGGGCATGAGTACATCCGCAAAATCATCTGTAATCGATGAAGAGAATATAGGACAATATGATTTGTTCCTGTATTGTTCAGGCAATTCTACTTCACCGTCCATCAAATCATCATAAGGGTTGCTCAAGTTTTTTTTCAGAACTGGAAAGTCCTTTTTATTAAGGAAAAAAACTGAATCAGCGACTTTTTGAGATTCGCAAAGCTGTTCTAGAAAATCTTTATATACGTTGAGGGATCTTTCTCCCTCAAGATTTTCCACATTTGCTTTGATAAGGCAGTTATTTTGAGCATTCCAAAGTTGACGGTTTATGTTTAGTCTTCCCTTGAATTTAGGTTGGAGTTTCTCAATCACATTCTTAGCAAGTTTATTCCATAGTAATTTTCGATCATTTGAATCTGTACTTTCAACAAAATTTTTCAAATCATCTTTATCTTCCTCGTTTAGATAGAGTTGCTTCAATACTTCATCGCTATTGCGAAACCTCGCATTTGAAAAAGGTAAAAAAACGTCGAGTTTATTGTCCTTGATCATAACAAAGATTCCTTTCTTGAGGTGATTGAATATGTAATTAAATGTATTCTTGACGGATTGAAAATTGTAGTCCTTATAAAGTTCGGATAGTTCTATAGATTTCTTGGAAGAATAGTTTTTCAATTTCTTGAATCTCAGGGGAAGATAAGCATGTGCTTCAAAATCGGCGACATCGCCGGCGGTGAAATATGTCTGATCAAAGATATTTGGGAACCGTGTAAATTTTGGGTTTGTAATTACGTTCGGTCTTACTGTATTCCTTTTACACTCTTGTTCGTTCGAGTAATAGCCTACATTCGGAGTCATGTCTTTGTTTGATTTCGGTTGATTATTTGTTTTGCTTCTGGTTTTGTTTTTGGTTTTGTTCTTCTTTATTATTTTCTTCGTGAACTTGACCATATTAATATACGAAGAGATAAAAATAAAAATTCTCTCATGCAATGGCTAGTAACAACAAAAAACCGGACAAAAAACCTGATAGAATCAGGCGAAATGTTTATCTCATTTTCTCATTTTAAAACCACAATTTTTGCAATTTACTGTACGGATGTGAACCGGATGCATGCAGTTTAAGCAACTTCGATCACACCTTTTCTTCATCTCTAGTTTCGGATCGATATGCCTCAAATCTATAAGTAACTTTACCATTAAAATATCCGTAGTGCAAACTTTCATATTAATTTTGCTTTTGAATTTGCTTTTGGTTTAATATATCGAAATGGGATTTAAGGTCCTTTTGATAACATTTTTACTTTTTAATTTAGGAAAATTTAAGAAAATTTAGGAAAACCTAAAAAAAAACCTTAAAACTTTGTCAAAATATGTCTTTTGGACGTATTAACATTAGAACGGTTGATTTACACGAAATACTTCAAATATTCCATATGAATCTGACTGCAAAATTGTTTTCAATTGTTTGAAGCAATCGAGAACTCGAAATTATAGATCGATCTCCAAGTTACCACACCTAACTCTCCTTATAATCTCTTTAAATTTTACATTAAATTTCAAGTAAACACTTGAATACACATCATGTACTGATAGCTAACCAATACAGGTCATATATATTCAATTGTTTTTGCTCTAAATAACTTATATCTGTTTCCAAGCCCATTTAATAACCATTTTTTATTTTTTCCCTCTAAAATATTTGACATAGGAATGGTGATGATTGCATATCGAGTGATTACACCGTATAAAATACAATGGAGAACCTATCCCCCCCACTCCAGTCTTCTGTATGATGTAAGCATTCTTTACCGTTAAATATAAGGAATTTCGTCTTTATATCGTATTTCATGTCTTCAATTGTCAATTCGCCTCCATTTACATACGACCCAAAACCAATGATGAGAGACAATGTTCCAGACTTGTTTCTAACATCACGATGTGATTTGAATTTAGCATTCATATTTATTGCGATTGATGTATATTTGAAGGAGGGGTCCACATATTTTGCGATCGATTTCATATTGTAAATAACATCACGGTTAAAAGGATCATTCGTGAAAGATGAGGTATTGTTATATATAGTTTTACCCAGAGTAACACTAAATCCGGAATCGATAAACTTCCTTTGATTGTAATCCACGAACTCATGTTTACGCAAAAGTTCTTCCAATATGCACAAGTGATTCATCACAATTTTTGGATACATAGCTTGACAATAATGAGGTGTATTTGTGTGATTTCGTGTATACAATCCGTCAGTGTTATAGTAACAATTTTCTTTATCTGGATCTGGATCTTGATCAGGATCTGAACCCGAATCTGAATCTGAACCCGAATCTGAATCTGAACCCGAATCTGAAACCATTTGTGTATTAGATTTCAATAGTGCCAATGATTCAAATGAATTGCAGGCAGGACATCTTTTAACGTGAGTTCTCAAATTTGTCATGGAGCCTCTATGGCGATTCTTCTTTCTCAAATTGAATTCCCTTTTGTCTATTTCATCTTCTACGGTATCAGATTTCTCGTATTCATTGTTCAATTGAAGTTCAATCCATTTTTCAATGAGTTTAGTATGACGTGCGTGATAATTTTTGATAGACAACATCGAATCGTATAGATATCAATTGGAGATAACTAAGTTTAAGTTTATCGTTCTAAGTTCTAAATTTTGACATTTTATAAGATTTTTAGTGCATTAAGAGATCACATATCTTTCACATATACGTATCTAGAATTTCAGTTATAACTGCGTGGTTTTGGCTGCAATGTGGGCTTCATTGTGTTTAATTCAGAGCATGTGTTGCAGTCAGGTTTGGACGGCTTGGAAACATCCGCTTCTTTGAGATGTACAAGCTTAGGGTTTTTAAGGAAAGAATTTTTGACGCTTTCACATTCGCTTAATTTGCGTGTTACACCACGAAGGTCGGATTCTACATCAGTACGTCCGCTTTGTAACTCGGATACGTGATTGCCAGGTGTGAACGCAGAAACATACAAAGGAGCAGTATGTTTAGTCGAGGGGGAGTATAACATGTATTTGGTCATACTCAAATCGTTCTTTTGAAAATTCATGACTATTATTATATAACACATATAAAAATTCCTAAGAGAATCCGTTTTCAATTTCAATCACATCTTTGTATAGCTTGTCAGCTTTCTTAGCAATTTTTACAATAGATTTGACATACTTCTGGTAGTTCTTATCGTCAGTTTTTTTCTTCGTAGATTCGACATTGTGAATGGTTTTCTTCATATTCATGTTGATGCCGTGGATGGTCTTTTTGAGCTTGTGTAATTCCACACATTCCACAACGACTTCAATGTCATCTTTGTCCAATAGGCTTAAATCAATATCGACATACTCGTGTTCTAAATCCCAAATAAAATCCACGAACTTTCCTTGATTTGCGAAGAAATCATGTGGTGACTTGCTTGTCATATATGAAGCATATCTTTTGGATGTTTTTTCCTCATATGTTGACTTGGGATTCGGCTGCTTGAAAGTTAATAGGGGTTTTTTCGTATTTTTATTCAATACATATTTTAAAGTTTTCTTGATTGCATTGTAATCGTATTTTACTTTTTCACTATAATCTTTGAGGAACATTTTTATTTTTGCGTGTTTTCCTTATTTGCTTAGTGTTTTGTCTATACTTTTAAATTTTGAGAAACGATGAAGGATGAAGGCTTATGAATAATTTCTTAACATTTTACGCTTTTGAATATATCGTGATAAAGCCCATCTATCAATTGCATTCCACGTATGATCTGGTTTTTGTTGTGAATCGATGGTAAATCGAGTCTTAGATTTCGGCTACACAATAGATGAACACAATTCAAAATTATAGAAAAATTTTTGGCAGTCGTCGTAAAATTTGTATTCAAAATATAGAGCGCTCTCCAAGACGCCAACACTTCGTACGTTTCATTAGTAGATTCCTTATCTTCGCTATTGTTTATGAGAAGTCTATTGTTTATAGAAACGTTTCTCTTTTTAGCGATAGAAACTAACAAATCTAGTAAGAAAAGCTCATATCTATTATAAAACTTCGTCTTTAATCCCTTCCATGCTCGTGAATGACACACAAACGCTTTTTTGCACTCTTTCTTCTTTTCAAAATAGAGAAATAAGCCTATTACTTTCATGGCCCCTTGAATGTTATTGTCAACGATTGCTTCTACCAAATAAGACGACAAAGCAAGAACAATGTGTTTATCATTTGGCTTTCGTATCAAATTAACGAAAGGATGAATAGACTTAATGTCCAAATCTTGTAAAATTGAATATTCTTCTGATTCGATGACGGTGCTCTTCGGAATTTGTATTTCTAGATCTTTAGGACTAAATAAGACAACTCCGTTTAAAAAACAAATGCCTTGGCGTATTTGTTCATCGATGTCATTTTTGAACACCCCAGGAAAATCTTGCTTGAATTTCAGAAGAAACTTCCCAATTTTCGGATTAGAATGAGTTATATTTTGAGCGCAATATAGTATTATATTGGACCACCACTGGCTTGATTTCTTGGATATGTGTAATTCTGCGGACCAATAACTGAGATCGTCATAATTCTTGTTCTTGATTGACTTTTTTATTTGGTTCTGAGCGAATGAGATTTTGAACCCAGAGAAAGTAAGCTTTTTCTCAGTCATTATCATTATATATAGTATGCTTTTTAATGTTGCTTTTAAAACACATCAACGTATTCAAATGATGTCAATGAGGTCTACATTGCATAAGAAGTGACGCTTGCAACACATTCTTGTTATTTTGAGCTGTTTCATTGCTTTGGCAGCCGAGCTTTCCTTGACAGAATCACTTGCTAGATTTTCGAAATCGACAACGTCATCTTTGTTACGGTCATTTTTGATAATTTCCAGGTATTTTGTCCAGTGATTTGCAATGGGCTTCCCACAACTAAAACATCTAATGGGAATCAACATGATATTTTATAATTACTAACTATATATAATACTATATATATTTATCTTTATATATCGTTTAGTTTTGGTTTGTTAAATTTGATGAAGCGTCATTTTTAGTTTTTTTAAAAGTATATAAGCATATATCACTGTCTAATCGTATTGAAATTTGAATTTCATTGGAATTTCATTGGAATTTCAATTTCAAAACAATGGAAGAATATCTCAAAGATGCTCTGAATCGTGGCTCGTTCCCAAATTTGTTGCTCATAGGAAAATACGGTAAAGTTCAGGGGTTTATTGATAATATGGAATTGAAAACATACAATACTCTAGAATTAACAACAAGTGATAGAGATCATTACGAGCTTATTCATCAAATAAAGCAGTTTTCTGAGCAGAAATCGCTATTGCTATCAATTAAGATCGTCCTTCTCGAGATTTCAAGTTCAATTAGTGAGTTATTCATTAATTTTCTTGAAGACAAGTTATTTCAAGAATCCGTGAAATTTGTCTTCATAGCATCTTCCGTAGACAACGTCCCTCAAAATATATTGTGTAGAAGCGTAAAGGTATACGTCAAATCAATTGATGATAATAAAGAAGGCATAGATTCATTACTCGATACTGACATCGATGACAAGGATTTGTGTAGAAAGATTTTAGATTTTTAAAATGTCTGTATAGTGTATAGTTCACAGTGTAATGAGATTTTATTTCAAATCTAAGAACAAGGAATTTTCTAAATCAATCTGTGATAAAAGGGAATTCAATATAAAATCTACTAATGCGTCTCACCTCAAAAAACACCAAATATGGCTTGCGAACTTCATCAATCCTACGACTCCTTACAAGTCTATTTTTATTTATCATGGTTTGGGAAGTGGAAAGACATGTACAGCCATATCTATAGCTGAAAAATTTCGCAATGAAGTGAGATATACCGGAAAGAAAATTTACATTGTCTCTTCGGATGCGGTCAAACAGGAGTTCAGAAATAATTTTTATTCTGAAACAAGTTCTTTCAAATGTGCTGGAAGTTTTTACGAGGACACACTTATTAAGAAGAATATAAAAATCGACTCGGACAGTATTATGAAAGAACTAGAGAACTACTATAGCTTCCATACATATGATTCATTCACTAAAATAGTAGATGATTTAGAGAAAGTAGAGGATATCAAGAAAGGTTTCGATGATTCAATCGTTATTATTGACGAGGCGCAAAACGTCAGATTGACTGAAAATAAGAAACAATACAAAAGAAATTCACAATTCATAGAGAAGATAACAGACATTGCAGATATGCGCATGATCTTCATGTCGGCTACACCAATATTCGATAAGACACAAGAGTTTGTTTGGTTTGTAAACATAATGAATAAGTTGGATTTTGATTATGATGAAAGGAAACAGCATAAACCTTTGAAAAACTCGGAGATATTCAAGGATAATAATTTTAAGAGCAAGTTGTCTCGGGACGAATTCACCAAAGCTTTAAAGGGTAAGATCACATACGTGAAATCTGGAAATCCGGCATTCTTCCCTTTAAAATTGTATGATGAGAGTGCCATAATTCCGAAAAAGAAATTCTATTATGGTAATGACGAAAATACGAATGCACAACAAATTTCAATACAAAAACAAAAACAACAAATTCCAATAAAAAATGACCTATTTCCTAACATAGACAACGTAAAACTTACGTTGACTCTTCTCTCTAAAAACCATGCTAAAAAGATCCATGACGATTTCTTAGGTGCAGAAAAGATACAAGAGTCCTTTTCTTCAGAATCCATCCGAATAAATAACTTAAATTTACCTGAGAACAATTTGTTAACGAAACGGATGAAAAATAAAAAGTCCAATAACTCAAAGCCACTACCCGACGATTTTGCACCAAAGTGTAATACAATCTACAACAAAATCTCAAAAAGTAAAGGCGTTTCTTTCGTCTATTCTAGATTTGTTGAAGCTGGTGTGAATCCAATGATATATGTTCTTGAAAAGAATGGATACAAAAAATACTGTAAAAATAATGACAACGGGCAAAATTTGTATAATGAATTCAGCAATGTCACGGATCCCGAAGATGAAAAAAGACAAAACAAACGATATATTGTGATTACGGGGTCTACAATCGAGGGCTCTAAAATCGATGCATCTGAAGAAGAGAAAAACATAGCAAGATCGATCGAAAACAAGGACGGTGATCGAATCAGCGTAATAATCGCCAGTGAGAAGGGAGCAGAAGGAATTGATTTGAAATTTGTTAGAAGTATTCACATTCACGAAGCTGACTTCAACATGTCTAAAATAGAACAGGTGATTGGACGTGGAGTTAGAACAAATTCACATAAAGACTTGGATAAAGAAAACAGGAACGTGACTGTATATTATCATTGCACTGATTTCCCTGTCGTCGTCAATGACGGCAAAGAAGAACTTTATCATAATTATGAAACAATTGACATGAAGCTTTATAGACGTGCTCTTAAAAAATATAAAGCCTCCGTTGAAGTTCAAGAGATACTCAAGAAAAACTCGGTTACTTGTGCTTTGTTTCAAGATTTGAATACATTTGACAAAGAAGACTTTATAAAATATTACGGTGAATGCGTGATAGATGCCGAAGGTAACAAAAGAAAAACAAAAGATCATTTACCTGAGAACGACATCAAAAAAATAGAATGTGCTGAAACTTGCGCTTCAAAAACATCTGTAGACGAATACGATTACGAAACGTTTCATCCATTCACACATGAACACTTTACTATTTTAAGAACGATTTCGGAGATACAGAATATTTACAAGGAATATGATGTGAAACTCACATTCGAAAACATAAGAGATATGATTCATTCAAATTACCCATCCATTGAAGACAAGCTCATACAATTTTCTCTGAGCGAAATGATATTGAACAGACTCGAATTTACGAACTGCTATGATTTGAATGGATTCTTAAAATACGAGAAGAATTACTATGTGTTTATATATATTGATGCAAGGGGGAATGAAACACATTTCGTCGAGAATCTTGTCGCATATTCATCAAATTATGTAGAACTGACGGAAGAAAATATAGTTTCAAACCAACGCCTTGTTGGAGAAATCGAAAATACTCGAATCACAAAAAGATTTTATGAATTGAGAGAAAAAAGTAAGGATTTCATATCGGGTGAAAGTTTATGGAAATCGATTTTATTACAATCCACATACAACGAAGATGCCATTAAAACACACTTGAACAGTCAGAGCTTGAACAATCAGAGCGAAAGTTATGGCAAAGATATAATAGAGTTCATGGATTCATTGAAGAAAGATATTAAAGACATCATAAAAGTATCAAATGAGAATTACTGGATTTTTAATAAATGTAAGCAAGACGACACTTACATTCTATCCAAGGGGAAAACAAAAACAACTCACAGCACCACAGATTTCAAAACTTATGTGAAAAAGGTTTATACTGATACAAGAGGTGGCGAACTCATAAAAAACATCGATAAGATAGAAAAAATTCAAATTAACAACCCAAATGACGTAATAAGTAAACCAGATATCAAAAAGTTTCTTAGAGTTGCACTGATAATAGATACATATGAAAAAAAAGAAGATGCTTGGCCTGTTATATTTCCTTTTCAAAAAAAAACACCTTAGTCTTGCTTTGATTCAAGATCACGTAATGCATTTAACTTTTCGTTTCCAAACTTTACGTAGCTCTCGAATTCTTCTTCTGTAATATTTATAAGATATTGAATTTCATCATATTCCTTATCGAGTGATACCAATACCTCATTTGAGTTTATCATTTCTATACCCGAAAATTCAGTTCGACCTAGGTAATCCATGCCTTTTTTCAAAATAGCAATAAAATATGAACCTTTCACATCATCATCGGATTTTTGCAAAGCGAGACTCATTGCCTTGTCAGATAACTTGACGTAAATAAATAGGCAAATTTCGTTATCGTCCGTATCTTCGAATATATATATGCCTTTTTCTGTGTCCATCTGTGTGTCCATCTGTGTGTCCATCTGTGTGTCCATCTGTGTGTCCATATTAAAATATCATATCTTATTTTTATACAGTTTCAAACGCAATGATTCAATGATTCATACGATTCATACGAAATATTTCAAATCATCGAGTGACATGAATTCATCGTGTGTCCTGAATTTGACCTTGAATACATCAATATTTTCAGAATTTGTTACTATTTTCACAATCTTGCCGCTGAAATTACCCTTTGTTCTTGTTACTGGATTTAGCATATACTTTCTGATTGTTTTACCGATGTAATAGTTCATATCACGTGATTTGGTATTGATGCACTTATTTTCATTGAGCATTACGTTGAGATCGATAATATTGAGGACATCACAAACACTTAGAATGTGAGAGCATACGACAAACGATTTAAAACGACAACAATCACATTGGAACGTGTTTTTGATTTTGTTATGAGTAACCATATGATAGGAAATGATACTCTTTAGATGATTTAGATCAGCTTCTTCAGTTACTTCTACGATGCCATTTAACGAGTTATTTGACTTTGAAATACGTTCATTCGTCATTTCAATGCCTCGAAAACTTGAACGATTAACAAGATACACATCATCATTTTGTTCAAGGATTGAATTCTTGAAACTGTAATTGTAATAGCATTTCATTAGCAATTGAATTTGTGTATTCGTCAAATCGGTCAAAATATTAGAGCTCAAATGATAGCGTCTCAATATTCTTTCAGGTATCGGTGAATTTATAAGAGAATGTGTGATCTGCTTCTTTTCAATACAATATAATCCATCAGCATCGAAGCAATCCCCACTCACAGACGAAATGATTTTGAACACAAAGCAGTCTTTTATGATTCTCTTCTTATTCTTACTTACAAAGTTGTCAATGCCACAATAATTTTCGTAGGACTTTTGATGGGATGAATACATCTGGATGAAGCCGATTATACGACAAACGTGATAATCCTCTACCGGTTCATTGAAATAGAGCTTGTTTGAGATCATTATGAGTTTATTGCTGTAGGGACAATTCTTCGATTCAATATACTCATATTGGATTACTTCGTCTTCGTTTTTCCAATTTCTGTTTTCACGTTTAAGCTTTAGCAACAATCGTGAATGAACATTTTTCAAATCTTCGTCTTCATTGGATTTCAGCTTCAAAATGTTGACATCTGCATCATATGAAATAGCATTTGCGGAAATGAGCATATCTCGTTCATAATGATTGGTGTCTGATTCGTATTTGATTTCATCGCTCGAATAATCCTTTGCTAATTCAAGAATACCAAATACGCCTCCATTCTTAGACAAGAACATTTTTCCATCAGACTTGATACACGGCATTTCATTTTGTCCCCTGTTGAATCTTTCGACACATTGAGTGTGAGCTGCGAATCCAGCTCGTGTGGTTACGAACCTGAAGTTGAAATCATCGCACAAGACATTGATTTTGTTGACATATTCCTTAGAATAATTCTTTTGCAAATAACCACGAACGTAATCATAAAACGCCTTGAATTCTTTTTCTGTTCGTGTTTCACGAAGTAAAGTCAAACTCGTACTGATATCTTCAGCAACTGTAGACCTTTTTGGAGCATACGACTCATATGGAAGACGAGAAACGTGTGGCCAACAACTCAAAATATTTGCATCTGGAAACGTTTCTTTTGCGGCATTTTGGAACGCACGACTCATATCAGAGCAAAACCCGGAAACTTTAATATCGGCTTTGTCATACCCAATAAAGGATGATATCTTATAGAATGCTTCAAATAATGCCAATGAAGCGTCTTTTGATTCACTCTGTGAAATCATGAACATAATCGGGCGAAAACAATGAGTCCAGATTTTCTTACTAGTATTCCATTCGATTGAAACTGTGCCCAAGGAAATAGACACCCATTTCTTGTCTCCTTTCTTTGATTTTCTTCCGCATTGAATAACTTGAAATGTTCCGTCAATAGTGAGAAAAATTTCATCGTTTTTGAGCATCGCTCTTAAATTTGTTTCGATCAAATGAGGTGACGAGTAAGTAATTGCATCATAACTCCTGTTTGGAACGAATTTCGAAGACTCACTCGTAATGGTAATCAACTGCATTTCATCTTTGACGCTCTCATACGTAGTTTTTGAATCGACATAATATTTATTGAAGAACTCACGCCGATCCAACCACTTAAACATATCGAATGACTCTACACGTATATTTGATCGGACTTTTGCTATAATCGATAAAATCATTTTGGAAGTCATTTCGGGATAATCATCTTGGATTGATTTGATTACAATCTTGGGCTTGATTCCAAATTTTACAAGATCAAATATTTTCTTTTCCATTTTGCAATTGATTTTTGTTTTATCATTAACTCTCGAGGTCATTTGTGAATCATCACACTTATTTATCATTTCAATATCAACCATGGCATCCTCATTCTTTGTCAGTCGAATTTTCATTTCACAGTTTTTGTGAAACACACATTTTGCGAGAACACGTTTGTGTGTTCGGTATACTGAAAAGTGGCCATGAAATAATTTACTGAGAGTTTTCTTACGGAAAGCTTTATCGAAACTTTTGCAAGGCACTTGTTTGTATAATTTCCAGTCAAATTCGTGTTCTCTTTGTTCAACTTTCTGTGGTAGCAATGGAACAATCAATGGAACAATCAATGGGACACTCATGATTCAAAACCGAACCATTGCAATCAAGTTATCGAAAATCTCATTTTCAAAATTTTTTTAGAGTAATAAGTATTCTACCTTTATTTTTTACTATTTACATAGTATGCATTCAATCCAACAGCTTCAAACAGTAAATGGGCGAAGAATCCTGTAAGAAATAACGCAAATTCCATGACATGATTCTTATTCCAATCCTTGCATATCTTTGGCAAATTTGACTTAAACATCAAACCAGCTACAAACGACACTAAGGAACCAACTCCAAGAATGACGATACCAACAACAAGAGCTTCAATGAAGATTTCAACAAAATAGTTCATTTATAGTTATAAGGATAAAAAAATTACATAAGATGTGGTGTTGGCGGGCGCATGAATTTCTTCTTTAGCTTCGTCCGACGTGTTTTTCTATTCTTATGAACTCTTTTCAAAGTGAACTTTTTGCGGGGTCTTATTTCTTGTTGAATTTCTACAAGTTCATCTTCGACGACAGGCTCTTTTTCGAGAGGCTCTTCGACGTCAGGCTCTTTTTCGAGAGGCTCTTCGACGACAGGGTCGTCGTCAGGGTTTTCTTCGACAGGCTCTTCGATGACAGGATCTTCTTCAACAACGGGATCTTCTTGAACAGGCTCTTCTACGACAGGGCTTTCTTCAACAGTATCTTCTTCGATAGGCTCTTGGACAGAATAAATCTCTTGCCCCATTTATAATTTAGCGACACATTTGTTTTCCTTTTTAAACGCAATAATCAAAAGCTGCCGATACTCATTTGATCGTCTATGTCTTCATCTCCCTCATCATCAGACACTAGATAGAAATTATGCCAAGCAGTGCTATATCGATCCTTATAACTATGGTTGTTATGTTTCACTTTGTTCATGAAATCTAACATAACGTGACAATTGCAGGAGCAATCGATGCCTTGATTGAAGTTAACTATAGATCGAACATAATGGGACTTTGGTTCTGTGACTTTTATGCATTTCTTTTGTGTGTGTGTTGTACAACAAGAACATCTAGAATAGACGGTCAAGAAACGATCAATATCATCGACATTCTCCCGAATCACCTTTTCGAAGTCATAATTACCAGTTTCAAAGCATTGTTCATCGTAAATTTTGGTCAACTTCAAAGCGCGTGTTCCGATCGAACAATGATGGATGGAATCAAATGATCGGTAGAGCGGAATTCTTTTCAAAGTTTCGTAGAATCTTCCACGGTGATCTGCATTGAATTCATTAATGAGATCTTCAATTTCTTTCGGGAATCTCTTAAGAATATCAGCCATTTTGATAAAATATATGATAAGATACAGAAGAGTTCTCGAATCATTTTTGGTTTATTTTAGGTATTTTTTTGTAAATCTGTTGAAAATGAAAATACATAAGCAAACCTTACATCATATTTTTGTCATATAAAGACAATTTTATTAGACGATTGTAATATAAAATAACATAAAATAACAGATTGGACATGGTTTTCTCGAAGTTATTGCTGAATTCTTTCGAAATCGGTCGCGAAAATTTGGTTTTGAAGACGGGCGTTTTGAATGAATACGCAAAATTTATGCAATCTCCGAATATTCCTCTCAATGGAAATATGGTTATTTTGATCGATGACGATCAAAACGATCAACAAAAGGAGAACATAGTAGAAACATTCGGAAGTCTGAATGACAAATTACCAGATTACCTAGAAAAATTGAACCTCAACATCAAATCGATTAGTTTCAAAAAGAAAGATTGGATTCATTCAATCCTCACGTTTCTTGATTCTAATTTTCCAATTTATAGCGAAACATCTAAAGAAAGTATGAGGAAAGATTTCAAATGTAAAATTGAGGAATCTTTCTCGAGCACATACAATTCAAAGATATTCAACGAATATAAGATCAAAAAGGGAGATTTGTATAGCAAATGTTGTGAAATTGAGTATAACGATGCAGTTCTACATGTAATCTCAGACTATTTACAAGTCAACGTTTCAGTTCTCAACAAATTTGGTTATAGAGACACGTGTGCTCTCACAGAAGATAGGAAATCGATCGTTTTATTTGAAACTGATGACGAAATCGGATGTCTCCTTGAAGATTGTGATGTGATATCGACTACATTTCCTATCATCGAAGAATTACGATCTAAGAGAATTTCTATCTATACAAATAAGGAGACATCCGAGAAATATTCTAAAGTTCTGCGTATGACCAAAAAACAGCTTGAAGTTCTTGCTGGAAATTATTCGATCTCGTGTGCAGATAAGAAGAAAAATGAAATTTTAGATGAAATTACGTTGAAACTTTGAGGAACTTAAAGTTTTTCAAATTTTTTATGTTCGTTTATTTATATTCATTATAACAATGGTAACTGCGTCGGAAAGAATAGCTCTAGCAAAACAAAAGAATCTTTATTTCAATACTAGAAATCACAGAAGTCACGATTCGGATGTGATAATGTCTCGTCGTAAGTTCAAGATTGCGAATTCAGATGCTCCTTCAACCGATAGCGTTATTCAAACTAACCTAGCGGAAGAATCGATCGTTGACCTATACACGTTGATTTCAGGTTCCATCTATCCTCACGCTACGAAGAAAATCGTATCTTATTACAAAGACAATCAGAGTGTATATGGAAGCTATATCGAATTGGTCAACAAAAATAATAAGCAACATTTGAAACTTGTCCGTAAGACGGTTGAAAACAGCCCACATACGATCAAAATACTTGGGTCCAATCAGAGAACGTTCAAGCAAAAAAACGAAGATGTATCGGAGGTATCGATATCGAATCAAACACTGAATTATATCGATGATCAAGTTTCGATTGATCTATTGGAGAATACACCTTCGATTTTTAAATATTACCGTATTGTCGTGACATCTATACATTCGGGAACTTTCATGGAACTTTCTTCCGCTTCATTGGTTTAGATTTGTTTTTTATACACGTGCGTAATGTATTCTTGTGAAGGGAATGAATCGATGGACGATTGTGAAACTTGAAAGATCTTCATGGTCTTTCTGTCGTAGAACCGAATTCCCGATAGAACGTTGTTGTTTCTGCATATTTTCATTTTGTTTGTGAGAATTTTGAATTCAGGTTTGTTGGCATATTTGACTGTTACATGGTCGACTTCGTCCAGAGTTTTTGTTACGAACGTTTCTATTGGAATATAACTGTCTCTGTTGTTAAATGCCTGAACTTTAGCTCGCGACGCGCGATTTAAAATGTATCCGTCGGTCAAATTACAAAATCTCTTGCAATCGTTTGTATTCATAATTTCGGTAATCTCTCGATACAAATCGTTTGAGCAACACATATCCGAAAATGTCAGATCAAATTTACATACGTTCGCGTCGTTCAATCTGCGGTGAATTTGATATCTGGCAAATATAACTTCTCGCAAAACATCTTGAATTTCCTTATCGAAACATATTTCATCATTTATGATCCTTGAATGAAGAATGATGGAACTCAGGTCTATTCTCGTCTTTAGACCTATCATATGGGAATCTCGTAAAATGTAATCGAGTTTGTCGGTGTCAATACCGTGAATGGTATTATTTACAATACTGAATTCCCATCTATTTTCGCGCGATGTAGGTTCGATGACTTCACTCACAAAGCTAACATCATGTTCGTTCAATTGAATATCTTTCGAGATATATTTCAGTAAATCGATCGAACGATTCTCGTGTTCCGTCCAAGGATTCGTATCGTCAATCATATCATCAGCAATCATATTAGGAATGACACATTTATCAAAAACGTGGCTTCCCGGTCCGTGACCGAGATCGTGCACAAGAGCACCGATTTCAATGAGTTCCTGCGTCTTTTCTGGAATGTAAGCATACGTTTTGAGGTGTTCGA